>Ga0209092_10000889_pt1 | contig 30272 bp, 28 predicted proteins | sample FraStrMetagenome_FD_187446 | JGI IMG/M metagenome (GOLD analysis project Ga0209092, IMG submission 187446) | Marine eukaryotic phytoplankton communities from Arctic Ocean - Fram Strait ARC3M Metagenome (SPAdes) (version 2) | ecosystem: Environmental > Aquatic > Marine > Oceanic | place: Fram...
TGCTCTTCCAAAAATAGATTACAATAAGATTTATTTATGAATAAAAGATTTTCTATGCACGATGGAAACACAAATCCCTAACACATTTGTTTTCCAGTTTCATATTTTGTCGATACACAACTATTTATTTTTTTAAACTGTATACTTTTATTTTATTAACTTCTACTCTTGTACCAGGTATAAATTACTTTGTAGTTACAACTCATCCTCTTCATCAGTTACATTCTTTTTGTCCTTCAACTCGCCTAAATTGAATAGCACGGGGTGTAAATAGGCCCAATTGCTCCGAATCTTCTTGTCGGCCAAGCTTCACAATATCTCTCTTGGCATCGTCGATCATGGATGAAGGCCATTCTGATTGCCTGAGACTGCGTATCATAGAATAAAATTGTGCCCTTAATTTTCTATCATCACATATTCTTTTTGGATAATTTTTACCGAGGCGAACACCGGCTTCATCCAGGACACTATCTGGTGCCAGCCAAGGCTGATAAAGAGGATCTATTTTTGAGGTTGAACCTCCTACTGAAGCAGGAATTTCCAAACTGTCTGGTAATTGCGCTAACTCAGGGCACCAGAACCGAACATAGGTACCATCTTTATCCCAGTATGCGCGCTTTTTAAAACTCATACCGACATAATATGGATCAAGCCCAACACATGCAGAGTTCATCCACATGTTTGTGTTTATCGCCTTGTCGTAGTCAACTAGAAATTCTGCAAAATGGTCCATACCGTCTCTCCAACAAACCCCCAAACTCTCTACAAAAAATGAGCCACATGCTAGTCGAGCCTTTTGGGGCATAAAACCTTCCTTGGCGAGTTGACGCATACCTGCATCGATCAACGGAAATCCAGTTTGCCCTCTTTTCCAATGTTCTAATCGTTCGTTAATTGATTCATCAACACTGGAATCAAAACAGTGATCAAGAATCCCGTATCCTTCCCGAATCACGTTTCCTTTTAGAACATCAGGGAAAAGTTTCAAAACTGCGTAAGTATAGTCTCGCCAACATATCCTGCGTAGTAATGAGTCAAATTCTAACGTCTGATTCTGACTGGTTATTTGAGTCTTCAATTTTATGCCCCAGAAAATGTCCTTAGGAGAAATCAAACCTCTGGAAAGATACGGAGAGAGCCTTGATACTAAATGTGTCCTCTTATTCATATTGCGGGTTTCATCCTTTCTTATCACTGATTCATCTAAAAATTCTTGGAGAATAGTCGTGGCGCCCGCTTCAGTAGCATTTGACCATGCCTTCGATATATGAGCTCCCCAGTCCGTGCCACCACTTGATGATCCTAAATTATACTTACCAAACAGATCGTATATCGCGCAATCATCTCCTACTTGAAGTATTAGTCCATTTTTAATCGACGGTACAGGCAAAGGCAGTGACTGCGTAACATTTACATCAGCTAGCTGATCAACAACCCATTCCACAAATGGAATCAAGGGGCTCCTCCACGAATGATTTAATATGATATCCTTCCAGGGGACAGTTAGTTCTGAATAATTCAACAATGTATAAGAATCGGAAAAGGAATGATAAGTGACTGTTTGATCTTCTCTTAGTGAATTTCTTTTAGAACTTATGGAATGCTCAAAATCAGCATCTGCACTTTCCAAGTAATATATTTCATCACAACCATGTTTGTCGCAAACTTGCACAAGCTGCTTATTGATTTCAGCTGCCAACCTTTCAGAATCATCGCCACTTTCCCTTGCTCTCAAAATATAAAATGCAAGATTTCCACCTAGAGTCTCATTCAAGCCCATGAGAGCATGCGCAAGAAAAACATCCGATGCCGTCCCACCAGTTCTTTGATCCACACGAGACGTCCACAGAAAGACGGGCAAAATCTTGGAATCCGATAACTTTGCCGCCTCCACAGCTTTCGTAAGCGCCTGGTTATCGCGCATACGAAGAGCATGATCACGGAACCATACTAATTTATTCCTTCCACTCGACGAATATGGATCTACGAAGCCACCAAGTGACAAAATCAAAAATAATAATATCGTCCAGCGAAAAATAGGAAGCATTTTATCTATATACAAATATTTGAATATGTTGTGGTAAAAGGTCAGATACCGTCAGTTTCAGTTTCAATGTTGTATTGTACCTAATCTACCGTTAGAATGAATTGTCTATAGCCAACACAGTATAGTTTTTATAAAAGGAAAGTACGTATAGAGCCTTACGTTGACTCCTTATCAAAGTGTGATTGATACCATACGATGTCGAGAGGTGAAGAAGTAAAAGAAAAAGAAAGAATTGGATGATGACACAAAGTGGAAATTTTTAGAATTTTCAACTCGAGTCTCTTTTCGTCTCTGGCATCGGGTTGTCAAAAGTGTTTGATGTTTGATTTTTGATTTTTGATTTTTGATGTTTGATTTTTGATGTTTGATTTTTGATGTTTGATTTTGTGGCTTTGTGGTTTGTGGTTTGTGGCAACATGCGAACTTTGCATTTCGCGAAATCCATATCCGCTTATATTTGGAATGTGTACCGAGTACCGAGTACATGTGTATTTAATACATGTACCGACCGAGTCGTGGAATTGACCTCATCCACTCACAACAACTCCACGCTGCACCCCCCAAACTACTTACATGTAAAATTTTATGACGACGTACTCATCCAATGAGGAAGAATCTTCCTCGAGCAATCCTACAGATGAATCCATGCCTGAATATGATTACGTGATCATAGGCGGTGGTGAGTGCCAGTGCCGTCCGTACAGTTTGCCAATCATATTATTTATATGAGTGGCGGTCCAATATTGTACATGTATCACTCAAATCTATCCACGTGCATTCGAAAGGTCCGTCGGCGATGGGTCTTTTGCATGGTTTACTCGCCCAGAATAGTAACGGTCGTTCCAGTCACATTCGTGATGATATGAGGAGTAAGGCAAGCATCTGTTTGATCGAGTCTGGTGGTTCTAATGCCGATACGTACTCCAAAGATTGGGCCAAAACTGCTTTTGAGCCAAGATATGTAAGTGTTTTATCCTCCGTACCTCAACGTGGGTTGAATAGTCGGATCGTTGATGTGCCTGTTGGTTCGGGTCTTGGTGGGGGGAGTAATATCAACGCATGTCTTTTCGTGCCTCCTGACTTTGAGAACGACTTTCAGGAATGGCCAGAACCATATAAAAGTGGCAAGATTATAAAAGAAGCAGCTGAATATTTAGCATCTTTTATGGCAGAGAATGGGGGAGTGGAAGATTATGATACTCGTTGCAACATCGAGTTCAATGACGTTGTTGGACGTAAAGATGTGCCAAGTAACTTGTATACAGAGAGAAAATTGCGCCTGACAACGAAAAGAGACGGGAAAAGAGTGAATTATTTTGATTCTCTTGTGCGACCTCTACTTTCGTCAAACGTTATAATTCGTGAAAACACTTCAGCGGAAAGATTATTGTGGGACCACCATACCAAGACCGCAACTGGTGTAGTATGTTTTGAAAGATTTTCGAAGAAAAGATTTATAATCAGCGCAAAAAAAGAAATAATTTTATGTGCAGGGGCTATTTTCTCGCCTGTGCTACTATTGAAAAGTGGGATTGGAAACGAGGACAAATTGAAAGTAATGAAATCTGTCAAAAAAATTCATCATTTGCCAGGAGTAGGACAAAATTTGAAGGATCATCTCCTAATTCCAAGATTATTTCTTTCGCCATCTCTTAAGGGAAGCAGGAGGTCGATGAATGGGGTTCGTTCAATTTTCAAAGATTCTTGTCGTGGCATCGGTTCAAATGACGTCATGCAAAAACCAACTTTTGAATTTTTACTCATGGATGGAACCGGATTGGAGAACGTGGCACCTCGAATGGTATCAAATATTTTTAGAAGAGGATTCTTTGACAACACGCACATCAATTTCGATGAAAATCAATTTCAGAAGTTGCGACGTGCCTTGTTATTTTCAATGCAAACACTTTTCAAGTTTGTATACCTCATTTCGTTCACTCTTTTGCAGGTCGTCTTTCATTACATAGAACCTATTCCATATCTATGTAAGTACCACATGGTAACTTTGCTGATAGCACACCTTAATCCTAAATCAAGAGGCGCAGTAATCATGTCATCGGACGATACCTTTGAAATTAACCCTGCCTACATGACCAATTCCACAGATGAAACGAGCATTATTGAGGCATGGAAAAGGAGTGAAGATTTGAAAAACGATTATTTTACAAATTGTTACGAAATCTTTCCCGGAAAGTTTTACACGCTTTTGTCTCTCATTTCAAATCTATGTCAAAATAGCAACCAATTGCATACGAACGAAGTAATTCCTTTTTTTAAAGATTTTTCAATGCCATACTTTCATTGGATTGGTACATGTGCTATGTCCAAGATCATGGACAAAGGCAAGCTGACCACCACAAATAATTCAGTAGTTGACTCAAATTTTCAAGTCATTGGAATGCATAACATTCGTGTTTGTGACGCGTCCGTGTTTGTTACATGTATATCGGCGCCAACTGCATTGACTTGCGCAAGTTTGGGGTATATTTTAAGCTCTATCTTTAATCAATGTAACTAATGAACCGCGTCTCATGTTTCTTATCTAAACAATCAAAATCTATCTTTCTATATCTTCAAAAAAACCTTTAATTCGTCTCGTTTCTTTCTACAAGAAACCATCAGTAGGTTCATATCAAGATTTGGAATCTTTCGTAGATGAAAGGAGTATTCTTGAGATGCTTCTAGTTGCGAAACAAGAGAAACAATCTCAAGCAACACATCGACGTCTTCAAACCCATTGTTCATATATAATTTTGATAGCGTTTGGGGTGATATATACTTCAATAGATATTCCCGTCTTTCAATTTCCGAAAGAATCTTCCAACTCTGCTCAAACTGAATCCAACTGGATGGAATTTTCAACTGACGAATAGATACGGTTTGTTCTTGACTGACCGTGTTCTCAATGGTTTTGCCTGGCAGACAACTTTCTTCGTTCACTTTATGTTTTTGAATGTCATCAATGCTTAGCGTTATTTCAAGCATACGACGGGGTGAACTCTTCACTATTGCAAGGAATATTTTCATCAATCTATGATGCTCTCTGTCTAAAAGTTTTGTAAATTCCTCTTTTTGCGATAAATCATCTCTAGAATTCTTGTTTATAGACTTAGCTGCACCAATGTCGACCAATGCCGCACGAACTTTACCGAGACGAAGTCGAGCCATCGCTCGTCGGTGGTAAGATTTTATATGTTTCTGATCAATCGCGATGGCTGAAGAGGCATCCTCTTCCGCTTGACCCCACTCCTTAACTTTTAAATATGCCATCGCTTGAAAGTTATGAGCTTATGCCCAGAATATTCTAATATATGGTTCGAGGGAGTAAACTTACATCTATTTGAATAGCAAGTTGCACATGAATGACCGTTTAATATCAAACATTTTGTATAGCTCTTAATTGCATCAACATATTTTCTTTCTGCAAATAAGGTATTGCCTCGTCTGCGTTCATATGATTCGTTTAAAGAAATATACTGCAATGAATTCGCTTTTTCCACTCCTGAAGAACTAGAATTACTAGATTGCAAAGTAAAATCGCAGTTAATCCTTTCACCTTCGCTCGTGACATCGCTCGTGCCATCGCTCGTGCTATACTTCATGTCAGTCTCATCACCAATCGAAACGTCGATTCCACTCAATCCAGAATCTGCTTCATTTCGCGCCTCAATCTGTCTCTCTTTTTCAAACATAGATTCCTGCCACAAATTAAGATCCTTCAACAAATCTACTTGTTCCTGAACATTCCGACGAACATCTACATGATCCTGAAATAGAGCCATATTCTAATCTCGTTGATGAAAAAAATATCAGGAGAGATTTTTCAAGATTCACAGCAAAGCACGTTTCACTGGAGGCTACGCAATCCTTCTAAATATTGACTTCGAATTATTTTTGAAAAAATTGCATAGCATTACAATCATGACGCCATGAAAGATACAGCGAAAATCGTACACCTGAAACTCTGAAAACCGTCCATGTTTTTATTTCGAAGGAAATTGAGAAATTACTCCGGTGAATCCATAAAATATATCTGACAAGTTTTCGACATTCTACATATTTTCTTATTTTCGACATCCATTTGTAAGGAAAGGTTGCCTAATCATCAGAGAATCTATGCGTAATGTTTAGTTCTACAATGTACTTGAGCGGGTACCATGAAATGGACAAGCAATTGATAACGCTAGAAATTTTCTCGGAACATCGTCATTTCGACATCCATTTGTAAGGAAAGATTGCGTCATCATCAGAGAATCTATGCGTAATGTTTAGTTTTACTATATTTACTTGTTCTTGCGTAAGCACCATGAAATATGAAATGTAAACAAATTGTTAACGCTAGAAGTTTTCGATATCCTCCGCATTAGCTTCGGAATATCGTCATTCTGAGAAAAGTTGCTTCGCTTCATCATCAAAAGTTGCTTTGCTTCATCATCATAGAATCTGTGCGCAACGTTTCGCTCGCCTTGTGGAAAAAATGGATCATGTGTATTGATTAGCATTCTCCTCAGAACATCCGATTCTTTAACTAAAATAGTCATATAGGTACATGCTACCCGCATAGGAAATACTTTTAGTACAAGATTCTGCTGTAGTCACGAATTCTGCTGCATTTTCGGGCAGACAGCAGACGTTCTTTACTGCAATCGTAAAAAAATACTTACGCTGAAATCATTTTTTGCTATAGAAAGATGACTTCATCACTGCCAATAACACCTCCCAATGTAATGGTGGGAGACACAACGAACGATGGAATATCGGACACGCTTTATCTGGCAGCTGGATGCTACTGGGGTACACAGAAATATGTCCATGAAAACTTCCAAAAATTATACCCTCACACTATCAAGTCAGTACGGGTCGGTTTAATGGATCCAAACGAAACCGAGGTGACAAAAGGTGTTCCCTCTTGTAGCAAAGTTTGTACAGGAAGCTCAAGGTACATAGAAGCTGTTCAGATTATTTTCAAAGACCCAAGTCCCCAACTTTTCGAAGACTTGATAAAATACTTCTTTCAATTTCATGACCCGACAACCAAAGATAGACAGGGACATCACGTCGGTACGCAGTATGGATCTCATATTTTTGTTACAGATGAGGCACAGAAAAAAATCGCTTTGAAAGTCCTGGATGAAGTGACATTATTGGTAAAAACTGGGAAGATAAGGGCATTTAAGTCAACGACGGTTCACACTTGTGTACATGAATCGACTACCTTTCATGAGGCACAGAAGAATTATGAAAAGAATGCGTCAGATTACTGCAGTCATTTTATTCGGTTTCATGTTTGGCCTAACAATTCATAGCATTTTCAGAGAAGAAATATAAAATTGCAAATGTAGAGTAGAATTCGATTTGACATGTGAAATAATTTCATGTATTTTTGGAACATTAAATTAGTTGATCTTACTCAAAGCTTTGTTAACTTTTGATCATGTCACCTTGCAGAGCTTGCACAATGTTTCACATTTTTTCTCTATAGAGAGAGAGAGATGAGGGTAGAGAGTGATTACTGAACCTTCTTTCGGACCTTACTTCATTGTTGTAAGAATCTGTTATCTAACGCTTATCGAATATTTTTGTACTATTTGAAGCGAGGATCTCGGATTCCCGAACACGATACACGACCTAGACTCTACAACCGGCGACCGGCGACATGCTCGCTGTGTTCGGCACGACGGCTCCAATTTTCACTGCGATGATCCCATAGCACAGATTATCATTGTCAAATTGCCCAGTTCCGCGTTCACACTTCGAAACAAAGATGGAATCAAATGCAGCGTGGGATAACCAATACAAGAAATTGGAAGATCGAACGACAAGACTGCGTGTCAGCCCCGTGAACGATGATCAGCTTGCGGAAATTAATGCCATTCGTGAGCTTTGCGAATTATTGGAACGCATATCCACAACGAATATGAGCAACGAGGCACTGCCTACACCACAGGCCGAATTAGCACGTAGAAAGTCTCTTCTAAGTAGCCTTGACTTACGTCTGCATGAACTGACCAAGCGCTACTCGAGGAGTAGTGCTGGGATGTCGTCTAGTGTAAGCACGAACAGAGATGTTGTATCGATGCAGAGACAGGCTATGGGACAACAAGATAGGCAATTGGCAACTTTGTCGAAAGGTTTAACAGACTTGAAGACGCAGTCTTTGCAGATAAGTTCTGAGACCGATTTACAAGCGCGATTGCTTGATGATATGGATGGAGATGTCGATCGGTTGGAATCTGCTGTTGGTGCCAATGTAGAGCAAGCGAGACGATTGAAAGATGATACTGATTACAGTCAATTATACTGGTTTATTGTAGCTTTATGCGTTCTTTTGTTTGTTCAAATAATGATCAAATCATCTTAGGGTTGGCTTTCGTGGAAGGTCGAGATACTGAGTTTGTGCAAACTTATCATATTTTATTTTAAAGAATTATTCAGGGGAATGAAATAGACGGGGATTACCTGCATCAAAATAGATGGTAGGCACGGAGTTCATTGTGCCGCTTTGTTTCGGGGTCTCTTTCTTAAATTTTCAAACTAACAATTCCTATTACTCTTCTTCTTATCATGTTTATTCTAGTAACAGAATAATTCAAGGTAATGATTCAGAACAAAGTACATTTATTTATGGTGTTTTTCCGCCCTCATTGAATCACTTTGCTAAACGGGCTCATCCTCAACTTTTCGACCAGACAGTATCTATTTCTCCTCTACTTATGACATTTTATTGAAGTAATAGAATTATTCAACGTAATGATTTAAACAGGATTTTAACGGACAAAGTCGGTGGTATTCATGGTGGTTTCCCGCTTCCCACCCTTGTTGTATCGTTTTGTTGAAGGGTCTCATCCTCAACTGTTCAACCAAACGATTCTGATAACCCTTTTCCCGAGCCAACAACTGAAGAGGGAGAGTTCTAAAATGCAACTTATAAGTGTTGCAGGAGTAGGTGTTCTCGTGTGCAGTTGAAAAAAGATACTCTACGACTACGAATGACGACCTCGCAACACGACCAACAAAATGTGACTCTAGAGAGGAAAGAACAGAAGAGAGAAAGAAAAAGATTGCATCCTCGAAATCTTCGGATTTGAGCAAACGAACAGACAAAACACTACATTATAAACCAACTGTCAATATCAGATCAATGTTAGAATATGATTTCTAGAAGTCGCGCCGGTAGACATAACGTAAGGACCAGTACTGCCGGGAACAGAGCATCTGCCGCATCCGATTCAAGAGATAACCGATCGAACGATTCTCAGAGCAGATATGATGATCAAAAGAAAAAGAGAGATGATCAGAAGAAGAAAGTCCAAACTCGACGTATTGTTTCGACAGTTGTACGAGGTGCTGCTGTCGCAACTCAGAGGAAAAAGTCCTCAAAAAGTGGCGGGGGTAGTGAAGTAGTTTATGTGGTGGAGGATAGTTCTACTGCGGCAGAAGTTGTGACGACTGTTCCGGCTCCTGCTCCTGCTGTAAGAAAGGCTGCTGTTGTTACCACGTCTCCTGCTCGTCCAAGGACTGCTGTAGTTGCAGCTCCTGCTCGTCCGAGGGCTGCTGTAGTTGCGGCTCCTGCACGTCCAAGGACTGCGGTAGTTGCGGCTCCTGTTAGTCCTGTTGCAAATGAATCTTGCAATCAAAATTTATCTCGAGCTGCCTCAGCTGCACCTCGGTCGAATGGAGTTGCCGTTGTTACATATCATGAAGTATATGATTTGGCAAAGGATGGACGATGGGAAGAGATGGAGGAAAAGTTAGAGCTTCGTCCAGAAGGAGCTCGCTACGTTTGTGAGGATGATGGGAATATGTTACCCTTGCATTGTGCTTGTTCGGATAGCAGTATTTCGAAGCAAACCATTTCAAAACTTTTGAAGGCATATCCAGAGGCTGCCACATTGTCCAATGAAGATGGAGCTTTACCATTACATTTATGTTCCAAAAATCATGTTACATATGATGTATTTGTTTTAATTCTTATGGCAAATCCAGGTGCAGTATTTGTTTTGAACGGCGATAACAAAGCAGCTTTGTGGATTGTATATTTGATATTTTTGACGCCAGACTTGACTGAAAATAAATCGAGAATCACAAGTATCACAGGTATCGAAAGCCTCATAGAACACAAGGATATTCATGATATGTACAAAAAAGCTGCTGCAATATTGTTTGTATCCACTTGTACTTGCAATAAAGCGGTAGAAGTTCCAACGTATCTTTTGTCCGATGCTGAATCAATGGCCAAAGTTTACGGGCAGTCTCTCCATATCACTCCAGCTTGTCCACCAGACTTGGTTAGGTTGTCAATGAAGATGTTTTTGGAAACCATCAATACAGCTCGGAATGAGAAATTGGTTGAACGACAAAAAATAGAAGAGGAAGCCCAAATATTAGGTCTAAATGTGAGCTATTCTGACGACAAGCAACAATCTTTTGTAGGAATAGCTGTTGCTTCAGGGATCAGCTGGAGTAATGGAACTGAGTCAGTTGTAAACTCAGATACTAGTGAAAAAGAAATTAAGATGGTTAGTCGTGTAAGTCGTCTGTATCCCTTTGCTTCTGCAGCTGTTGGTTCTCGCACCGACGTAGAGACTGTCTTTCAGCTGCTACGAGCCTACCCAGGTGCGTTATCGGAAGCTATCCCAGAGGATTATGTCTTTGAGGGTGAACATTATTCACGGCAACCCAGACGAGGAGGAGGACCGAAAGTTGCTTGTGCATGTACTTTGATGTAACGCATCTACACTTCAAAAATTTAATCATACCATCGCAACGCTGTATACTTAAGCCAAATAAATCTTTATTTTTTGAAGATATAACCTGCCGCAACAGATAGAATATAATAAGATGATTCGAATCTATACAAGTATTCGAACTACTTCTAATATAATGTTACAATGTGGGTAACAATCCAAATAATCGTGAACGCCTCACAGTATTGTGATTGCGTCAATTTCTAATTTCATTTCTCTCTAACATGTCACAAACACAAACCATACCTTACCTGAGCTAAAATTCGCAGCAAAATCGTCGAATCCACGTCATAGATTTTTGACTTTTACATTTGAAACGCTACCAATTCTAATGAGAGTTGTAGTCATTCCCGTCTATTCAATAATTTATCTAATTGATAATCGGCAAAATTCTGCTATATTCTAGATTGCTTCAGGATTAAGCATTCGTTTAGGGTAATGATTCGATCGATGGTACTTCGACAACGGCACAAAAGTTTGGAGGATTTTCAGACCGCCGTAGCCTCTGGAATTATCACGAGGAATTTTGTTTCACGATCGATAACACGGGAAAACAGCCGAAAACCTGGGGCTCTTGATGCTGTTCTGAAGGGTAAAACCATTCAGGGAGCGGGAGTAAAGAGCAGTGTTCAAAAAAGTGTTGAAGCGGAAGATAAGGCAAAAAGAATCCTGAGCAGAAAGTCGATGTACATGAATAAGCCACCGCCTCCCATTATTCCCACTCCACCTCCACCTCCTCCGCGAAAAGGTATGAAAAAATATGCATGGCCAATAACTTTAATTATTGTAGCGGCAGTCGGAGCATTTGTGTATAGTCGGAAGGACGACGAGGAGGAAGAATTTTGGAAAGACGTTGAGAGCGGTAACATTTTGTTAGACGACGACGATGATGACGATGAGGAATAATTTAATTGTTTCGAGCTTAGTTATATGAAGAAGATCTTTATTTTTTACGAGACCACGCGATAGCTACGTTATGGGAAAATTTTGACAAGCTTAAGTCATACTGTTTGTTTACTGAAGGAAGAACACATTTCGATACAAACAAATATGATACTTCCTCCCATCTGCGTCAAGCGAACGATAATGGGAGAGCTGGCTACTTGACCTAATGATAAAAATAATTTAGAATTGCATGCCTATATGAATCGAGACTTAGATGTCTATGATTCGTAATTCGTTTCTTCGTCGTCAAAGGTACACAGCTTTGGATGCTTAACCTGAAAAAGACTAACATCAGGTTGCCCGCTGACTGAACAATATCTCTAGGCTTACATATGCCTTTTTCGAATCAGAAACGGGTGGGGATACGTGTCTTCACTTCTATAAATGGAGAGGAGTCACACACATCAATGCTTATATTGTAGGACTGAAATAAATAACGTGACAACAAATTGACTTTGAAGACAAATGTAAGGATTTTGGCATTGTTATGAGGGAAGAATAAGATACAATTACGATTTAATTTTGGGTAGGATTGAAAATATACACAATGCCGAGTCTATGGCTGTTCGCGCAGCTACTTACGACAATACCGCAAGAAATGATGAAGGGTTCGGATGAATATGGAGAAACAAACCAATCATATTTGATAAGTGAATATACGCGTGAAGAGGATGGTTCTTAATTAGTTGGTATCAGCATGTATCTTATCTTATCTTTACTTAATAGAACTTTGAATCTTTTTCAAAAGTTATCCAGCTTTCAAATCGGGACTCAAAAATACGTATGACGGTCACCAGCACAGCAAGCACACCAGTACACAAAACATTTGAAATCGCCAGTCACTACTTCTCTCCTCATATTTCACATCTCTCACATGTTCTGAAGTACATATCGATATTTGATATTTGAGCAAGAGAAATATTGAGCACGTTTTCAAATTCATCGTTTGTAAAAGTAGAAGAAGAGGTTGCCTTTTAGATCATACATCATGAGTCCACAACAAGAGACGACCGGATTCATTGAAATCGGAAGCAAAAGCGAAAAAAACGAAAATAATGTGAAAGGCATCGAATTAAGATGGTTGCGTATCTCCAAAACGGTGGAAGTACGTGATATCACGACGGGTTTAATGCGAGCGTCCATTAGCAACTCATCGGGAAATAAAGAATCTGGTGAAAAGAACGAAGCTTCTCACAGTGCCAAGCGTAGGATTTTGAATCGTATGAGTGGGTCCGCAAAGCCAGGTGAAATTCTGGCGATTATGGGCCCAAGTGGTAGTGGTAAAACGAGTTTACTGGATGTTCTCAGCGGAAGGAGCACTTTTGATAGTGAAAGTTTGGAAGGCAATTCCTTTTCAGGAATCACGATTAACGGTGTAAACGCAACAGCATCTTCGATGAAATGGTTGAAAAGGAAAATAGCTTATGTGAAACAACGTGACATATTTTTCAATCACTTAACTGTTCGTGACCAACTTACTTACACGGCCATGCTTAGGCTTTCCAAGAATTCCACTGATCATCACGAGGAGGTTGAGCGTATTATTGCTTCGTTGAAATTGACGAAGTGTGCTGACTCGCCTATTTTGATGATAAGTGGAGGTGAACGTAAACGAGTCAATATTGGAACAGAGTTGTTGACTAATCCAAACATTGTTATGTTGGATGAACCTACATCGGGATTGGACTCGACGTCAGCAGTTGCGCTCATGAAAATGTTGAAAGATCTTGCGTGGGCGAAAAAGAAGACTGTAATAACCTCTATCCATCAACCTAGCAGTTCTGTCTTTGCCAGTTTCACAAAAGTCATGCTTTTGGCTGATGGTAATGTTGTTTACTACGGAAAACCCAAAGATTCGCTTCAATATCTGGACAACATTGGGACGCCATGCCCCTCAGGGTATAATGCAGCCGAGCATTGGATGGATCTTCTTGTGGTAGACAGTGCCTGCGAACAAGATCGAAAAAGCGATGGTGACGAAGAAAGTGCACTCAAAACTAATAGAGAAAAGCTAATAGAAGCCTGGAACAATGAACAGCTGGCATTAGATATGGAAAAGCTAGACAATGAAATCTTGGCGAACAGAACAGAATTTGGTCATGAAGACTTTTTAGATGAAGATACAGACGATTCTAAGTATGGCTCAACTTGGTCAACACAATTACTTGTTCTGACGCATCGATGTATGAAAAATGGACGATCTGCAGTATTTACTAAAATGAATCTTTTGAAAAGTGCTCTCATCGGCATTGTGATTGGACTTGTTTGGTTTCAAATGGATTACACTGAAAGGACAGTTAATGACAGGAGTGCATACTTCTGTAAGTCTCACACATCTTTGATCTTCAGCGTTTTACAAAGTTTGATTGGAATTAACTCACTTAACTTTTATTTGTTTTTATTTCGGTCACAAAGTCTTTACCATGACGTTCTGGGTGTTCGGTAAGAGTCACTAATTTTTTGCATATCACCAATAGATTCTCACACCATTTGTCTTCTGTGAAACTTTAGACGCAATGTTTCAATCATTGTGAGTATTTTTATCTTCACTATCATGAGGCAGTTGTTTTCGTTTCTCTTTCTCATAAAGATTTTTTTGTGTAAATTAAGTATGGCATTTCCTTTTGAACGTGAAATAATTTTCAAAGAAAGAGCAAGCGGCACTTATCACATGTCAAGTTATTTCATTGCAAAGACATTGTCAGAAGCTCCTGTTCGATTAACGCTCCCATTGCTATATATGGTGTTTTCTTATTGGTTAGCTGGTTTGAACAAATCCATTGGAATTTTCCTAGGGACTACGGGATGTACTCTTTTGAGTGTGTTCGCTGGTGAATCTATTGGACTTTTTCTAGGTGCAAGCATTTTTGATTTTGAAAAGGCAATGGTCGTTCTTGCTGTAATTGGCCTTGGTCTCATGGCGGTTGGCGGCTTTTTTGTAGAGAATATACCTAGCTTTATGGTCTGGGTTGAATTTATCTCACCATTTAAATATGCTTTCGATGCATCTCAGCAACTAACGTTTGATCGAGATGTGCCCTGTGATGGAAGCGCAGTTCTCGAAGAATACTGCGGTGGGCGTAGCACTGGATATGCAACTGTGGATGACATCCATGAGTTCCTCGGTATCCAAGGTTCCGTTGCTTTCAATGCAGGAATGTTATTAGTATTTTCAATTTTTTGTCGGTGCGGCGCTTTTTTTGCGCTCAAGGTATGTTATCTTACATGATTTCGTTTTCATTTATCTTTTCTTCTCACGTTTATTTGTTGTAGACGAGAAAGGGCGAGGAACGCACTTAACTTTCGGACGAATTTTTTTTTAATGAAAACTGTACGCAACTAGGTAGCAAATAGAATAGATTATTACTTTTTCCAATTTTTTTTTAATGAAGGTGTGGTAGGAATATATATCGATACGCAAAGTAATGATTTTGGTGAATGTATCACATTATCAACACAAATACTTTAAAAGAGGGATCTCTCTGTGATGTTACATTAACGCCGAAGTGAAACGAATGACTCCAGATCTACGGTATACTTTTACATAGTGATGGTGCTGTACTTCTGATAGTCTTAGAGACTTGGGTGGTGTCAGATTTTGCAAAGTTTTCATTCTCGAGTGGGTAGCTTCCTCATTGAGGGGCATGTAAGCAAGCACAAAGGTCGTACTTTATTCTTTACCCGTCAGATGAGAGCGTACTGGACGGAGCTGGATAAGAGACCATTAGCGAATATATTTTTTGGAGACGGAATACCGTTCGTAATAATGTGGTGTTAGGGTCGATTTGATCTTTACAGACAATCGACGCTGATCGATAAAAGGGTTGTTTGGTAACGCATGAACTAAATGAAGACTAGACGGACAATTTAAGATAAGTTTTCTAAAGTTATTTGCCAAAAGTTGTGCACAAATGGGATGAGGCGACAACAAACAAGCATACATAAATTGGAACGTATCACACATGTCCTTTGTACTCTAGTAGTCATGAATATAATCCATTTGTTAAGGGGAAATTAAAGGCATGCTATCCAGGATGTACGGGTGGGTGACATCAAAGTTCTTGTCAAGAGTCTTACAAAAGTTCATTGCTCTATAAAAGTTAAGGCTGTCTAAATTTGCTTATTAGTGATTCTGATACATTATCGTGATCCTTTGACAGTAAACCTTCATTTATCTTGACAAAAACAAGTCTCCACAATGTAATCACCTTCATTCAAAAAGTCAGCTGCGATAATTTGTTGCCAATAACCAAACGAAAAGTGAGGTTTTCTTGATGTTTCATGCTTCTTAGGGTTGATTACTTCTTTTTCTCTATAAATTCAGTACCCACATTTGACCATACAAGCCAAATCACAACAAAAACTGCGAGCGCGATAGCCCAATTCACTGTACGACGTCTCCATGTGAGTGACTTGGTTGACATAAGTTGCATAGATTCTTTCATGTTTGTTCTAAATTTGTACTTGTCGTTTATTCAACGTTTGCCTATATTGTTTGCAGCTTCATTCAGAGATTTTTGAATTATGACGCCAAAAAATCAATTGCAACGTGGATTAATATTGGACCAACTTTTCCTTTTGCACCTTAAAGGAAAGTTACTTAACAGGGCTTTCCATACGTAAACATAAGATTTTTGTTAACACTGCTGTACCCAACATTCGATTGTAATCCCAAGGCTACAAGAGAAAACGTGGTTAATCATTAGAAGAATCGTTTTGAATATCCTGCTAACGAAGTTTGGGATAGTTTTCTTTTGATGGGGATTCAACATTGTGTGGAGATGAGTTTGGCAAGAAGTCTAAGGACATCCACAATTCGATGACACTTCACAATTCCAAATTCCGTCTAATTTACAGATTTGAAATTTGAATTATTTCACATGTTATGTGGTTATATGTGTTCCCAGCGATCAAAACGCATGCACTGCCGCATCCAAACAATTTAGCTGACGCATTGCGCAGCCAAAATAATCGACCAAATCAATGTAAGCATTAACCAACAGATCATCCATTCCCACCTCCACCATCTCCGATCATGAGCGAAGAAAAGCCTGAAGTTAAGACCAGTGAAGACGCCCCAATTACCATCCGTGTCCGTGACCAGGTAGGTTGTAAATTTTCTTGAATTTTTTGTTTGTTTCCACACCCACAAGATTTGCCTTGTCCTGTTGTTTCCGTTCCGAGCTAATTCGATTTCTTTCGTTACAAAGACCGGAGAGGAAACATTTTTTAAGATTAAAAGAACCACCAAGATGGAAAAGGTTTTCCAGACATATGCCCAACGTAAGGGAGTACAGGCGACAAGTCTTCGTTTTCTACTTGATGGTGACCGTATCACTGGAGACCAAACACCCAAGCAGCTAGAATTGGACGATCAGGATCAAATTGACTGCATGCTAGAACAGACGGGTGGGTACATGTAAATGGTGAAAGAAGCTGCACTGTTGATGCTGCTAGAGTGGGCTGTCTCTTTCTATCTACTTGTTGGCTTAAAAATGTAATTTTTCGATAACTTTGATTTTGACACGTAGATAAGAATTACGAGAAATTTAAGCATGATGTTGAATACTTCGTTCATTAAATTTTTTTGAGCTACAAGATTATCGGCTGTAATGAAAACTGTCCAAAGGTTTCTTTTCTCATCCCTTTCATACACCATATTCAGTTTTACACTGAAGAATTCATGAATCTCAATAACTCTTTGCGTGCTTTTTCGCGTGCAATGTCATCGTCGTCCTTGTCAATTTTCATCCTAATTTTCTTTCCTGTAATAACACTTCTTCGGACACCTTCATCGGACGATGACGATGAGCGGTCGTCCTGTCTGCTTCTCCTCCTATCTTTTTTCTTTCCTTTTTTCTTAGACTTCTTTCGATCTCGACTACTCCGTTTTTTGTATGACTTGCTCTGTCTTTTCTTGTGCTTCCGCCGTCTTCTCCTGTCGTCGTTAGAACTGCCATCCTCGCTATCAGATTCCGACGAGTAATTGCGTTTCCTCGATTTGCTATCATTTCTGCTTCTACTCCTACTGTGCTTTCTATATTTCCTCTTATGTGATCTTCTACGCCGATTAGACCCATCGTCGCTGGAGGAAGATGAATTGGAGCGATATTCGGTGTCAATCGAACTGGATCGGCTGCGACGGGAATCACCAAGCAATTTAGCTTTCCGCTCGGTTTCGACCGATCGATCAGCTTTCAATTTCCCTTCGGCAGTTGACATATCTTGTCCGTTCTTCTTTCAAATTGAATGTGGCAAAACTAATTCACAATATCCTACGTCCCTCTCCTTGTCATGACAGCATCGACTAATGTTTATTCGAAAGTCGTAGGGCAGATAAAGATTTTCTATGCCAGTATCTCAATATAAAAATCTACAGTGAAGTCGAGTAAAAATGAGAGAGCGGGTTTAAGTGTTTTCAGTGGAGACAGTACGTCATAACTGTTATATATATATATATATTATGTTCTGTTCTCAACTCCATCACACCAGACCCCAAATTCCAAATTCCCATCTTGGGGATCGGGATCGGCATATCTCGAAGCTTCGAAGCTCGAACCCTATAAAGAGAGAGATAACGGAAAATCGAACGACACCTTGTACTTTGTACTCGTTTGTAGAGAGTCTACCTTGAGCGAAGGTTCAGCTTTCAGCTTTCAGCAGCGACCGTAAAAAGTGAGCGAACATTTAAAAGCCTTACACGAACTTTGAACTGCTACATATTTTCTCTTGCACTTTTCCCGCCGCGCCAAAAGTCAAATAAGAAATGAGACAATCTCCTCAAAATCTCTATTGAAGCTTGAAGCAACCCAACCAACTTCACAAGGGAGCGAAAGAGAGAGACAAACAAGAATTGAGGTACACTAAATATCAGACAGTACGTTACATAGAAGAGTGACATCACACAAAGGTATAAAGCTATTAACATGACAGAGCCACAACAAGTAGATGGGTTTTATCCAAGGCTAAATGCACAAATGTTGCACGCAGGTGGATATATGAATATGATTGTTTCAGTTGTTGGATCGATTGAATCTCCGCCGGATCACCAGGGTGTAATGACTCTTCGCTGTGCCGATGGAGGTAATGCGAAAATCATTACCGGGCCCGATTTTGGCCCTCCAAATTCGCATTCGCCGGTGTTTGAAGTCATAGGGGTTGTTGTGGAAGGGAACTTGATCCAGCTATTTGTCGTCAGGGAATTTGGTGATGACTTCGATATGGACAATTATAACCAGATGATTCAAATGCAGCTGGATTCACGCTTTAAATCGGAGATATTTGGGCATCCGTAAAGTGTAAATGATTAAAATAGTAGAAATGTTTGGGTGTAGATATGATGTTTATGAAAAGATTGTGTCAGCACTACGTTGCCTCCAGCAGAGATTCATTTCATCATGTTTTTAATATTTGAGATTAGTTATATCGCGAATCACGTGCAACTCTCCTTCATTGTATCTGCCCGTTGCTAGTATAATTGGTTAATCAACTGTGTAACTGGGATTCTGTTTCAAGATGTTTAAAGGATGATTATTAATCTTGCCATTCATCGCTACTCAATATGCATGAGATTTCCACCCGCATTAAGTGATATCCGATCGTCTACCTTGCCTCGTTATTTCAAACTTAGATTATCGCTGTCTATTGTACAACAAACCGACCAAATGAACAACATAGAATCAACTCAATAGTGAACATACACATTATTGCTCCTATCAAAAATATGCTATACGCGGTTTTGTATATTTCAGGATAATGAAGAAGTCACGAATATATCACATCTCACTTATTTTAACAATACGACCATCTATTGGTCATGACAAATCATCTAGGGATAGGATTTACTTTGAAATGTAATGAAATCAATGAAAGCATCAAAGATTTCAGATCCATCGTCAAGTAGTAAAATATGCGCAGTCCTTCTGGATCTTCCGAATCATTGATGTCCGCGAGTGATCCTACTTCAGCGGCAGTAAACGCGATATGCTCATTGCCAATCTTTATTTCTAATTCTTGTCTCCCTTGAGGTGTGGGTTCTTTCCATTTACTATCGTCTACGAAAAGATGTAATAAATCAATAAGAAATACGTAATCATTATACTTAAAAATGTACATCATAAAAATACTCTCAATAGCCTTACCTTCTTTTGTTATCTCGCTCTCTTCAACTATTCGTTTGACCTCTTGTACTACAGCAGGGCTTACGTAAACCTCCTTACGAATCATCTTCTCACCAGCATAGTTGGAATTATTAGCATATCGAAGCTTTCCACTTAATCCAACCAGCTCAAATTCAATAAATTCATGCCCAAATCGACCCTTATGTCCAACATAGTAACGGACGTAGAACTCATCCAGCGACTCTGTCTCTATGGGAAAACTTGCCATCCCTTTATACGCGATATTTTCACCTCCTTAACTTACAACTTTTGAATATTTTAACAGTTCACCGCTAATCAGTTTCCAGTGCCACTAACAACCTAAAAATCTTAGAAGTTGGAAATTGCCGGTTGTTACAATGATAAATACGTAATACGTCGAAGTATATGATAGGTAGAAGAGCTGCTGCATGTGCGTTGATAGCGCAGATTGAAGAGCAGTGTGCAGTGCAAGCACAGATAGCAAAACGTCCAGACTCCAGACAGCAAAATATCGGTACACAGACACGCACAGGCACACGTACATGTGTACTCACGTTACACGTACGAGTACACGTATATACATAAATCACAAATGCGATATGAATTCGTGTACGTTCATTCATTTAGCCATTTGTATATAAAATTGTGGAAGCCGGTCCTTGTATGCATGCGTGAAATCCTCTCTTATGTCCTATGATTGCGAAATTGATATTATGTGTATGAGAGATGCATGTAAGTTCACAACCATGTTAGTTGCATAATAGAGAGAGGAATAAAAAATCATGTCAGCAAATCTGGCAGCAGCGGCAGTACGGTCATTCTTTCATGCAGGAGGGACTCTGTCCGCTGCAGCGTTGGCTACGACGGTAGCAGCGGCAGGTAATCATCTTAGTGGTTATGAAAGGGAGACTAAATGTGAGGCGAAAATAATACAGGAACCAAATTTGCTGCGAAAGCGGATGACTTCGATTGGGAGGTTTTCGCTCAAATCGGAAACTTTGCAAAACCCGTCTATCCCTTCTTTTTTTATTGGTGTGCGGGGGAAGCTTAATGTTGAAGAGATGGATGAAGTTTGGAATCGAAGGGATATAATGAAAAAATATGATCGACTTCAAAGTTCCGTATGTGAACGAGATGATCGTTTCTTTATATTGAATAATAAATCATCATTTCGAGATTATGCTTCGGTAACCTTACATTCTTCATCTCCCGATCCGGAGCTTTATAGAAAAGAATTGCAGCGCAGAGTAGAACATTTTTTGATGAAGCCATTAAACGTTTATGATAGGCTTTGGGAGGTGCAACTGAGTACGGGTAAATTGGGTTCAAGTGGTGCAATATCAAGGGTTAAGTCCAAAGGCGGTAGCTTTTCTTCTCGAACGGGAGGAAATGAACTCGAAACTGTAATGTTGTTTCGAAGTCATCATGCGATGGCAGATGGGGTTTCCGCAGCAACTGTTGTTGGAGAAATGGCTGATGAAGCTGAAGAGATTAGTCAACTTATTGTAGAACAGATGAAATCGTATAAAGAAAAACAAAAGGGGAAAAGAAAGAAAATGAATGCATGGCAAAAGCTTTTGAAAAAGTTGAAACTTTTTTTTAACATATTAAGCGCTTTGTTTAGGCATTCATTTTTGGTTCTCTCGTCGCTAGATCATCCATTGGCCTCGGTGCTCGTGGGAGATGAAGTCGTAAGCCGTTCCGTATCTTGGTGTGACGCTTGCGAAGTTGACGAAGCCAAGAAGGTTGCTAAAGCATTGCACCCAGATGCAACAATAAACGATCTATTTGTTAGCTGCGTAGCCTCAGCTATTTCAAGGCAATTAAAATCTTTGAATGTGAGCATTCCACGTAAATTAAATATTGTACTGCCTGTTCACTTAAGTGGTGGGATGATTCTTCCTGGAGAAAGCATGGGAAACAACATTGGAGCATTCGTTGCCTCTCTACAGACAAAACATATGCCTTACGGTGACAATTATTCCTCAATCAGCAACTTAGCACTTGTATCGGATTCCATTTCTGGAGTAAAGCGATCACCAGCGCCTTTCGTTAGTTGGTTTTTTGCCAAGATTGCTAGCGATTATTTCCCAGAATCAGTTGCGAAATTCCTAATGCGTTCAGCCAATGCAAACGCAATTTGCGTCGTCTCTAACGTTCGAATTCCTTTCAAAGGAAAATTTCATCTGAACGGAAAACCTATCGAGTCTTTGAATGGATTTGTTCCTTTACCGCCTGGCGTTCCCATTGGAATAGCGGTTCAGTCTTACGCGGGAACACTTTCTTTAACTGTCACTGCAGACAAACGTGCCGTTCCAGATGCTGACAAATTCCTGTTGTGGATCCTTGAAGAATATGAGCGTATGAGCGCCCTTTCAAAAGTGAATAGTGGTATCTAAAAGTTGGTGACCCTCTCAATAAAGAGTAATACAAAAGTGTAAAAGGGTTTTACTTTTACTCTCATCGCATAAAACACTTAATCGCATCCTATGTTTTTAAGCCTGAGAATGAAGAATGAAGTATGAAGAAGATTCCTCTCTTACAACTGAGTTAGAATCGAAGGGTCTACGAGCGGAACATGAGTGGACTCTTTCCGTCAATAGTAATACATTTCGTAGCTCGAAAGTACATGGAATTCATCCCTCAATCTCAATGCCAATCTCTCTACCTAACAATAGAATATTATTAGACTCTTTCCAAAGTTAAGGCTTTGCGATACGTTAGGTACGTGATTCACTGCTCTTGAGGTTCGTTCACCTCAGTCTGCACATCTAATCTGAAAGTACTGGTAGGTCGAGGTGTATGTCTAAACAATGCCGTATACATTGTAGACTACTACTAATAGAGTAGGAAGTATAGAATAACTATTGGCATTACGCTCTTGTACATGAAGATGAATACATGTAAAAAATAGTCTCGTAGCATCTGTTTGGAGTTGAAAGTTGAGAGAAGTACAACCTTCCTGAGAATGTTCATACGACATATGAGCACCTTCGACTTTTACCTTGTGTACTTGTACCCGAGCACTGCAAGACCGCAAGTGGAGAAGAATTGGATCTCTGTTTTCGAATTTTCTGTACATGTAGATCTACATCGCTGGTAGACATTACGACAACCAAACCATACACCATACAGGTCATTCACATACACGCGTCTAAGCAAGAATACATCGAGAAGTAACGCTTAGACTCCGAGCTCGAGTAACGAAAGTCATTTTTTACCGCCGAAACCAAATAACGGTATATATGTATGTGATTTTATGATGACATTGATGACATCGATGGCAATATTACCTCCTGCAATGACTTAATTCAATCTTAATTACAGCTGCTTTACATCTATTGCAGCGTCGACACAATCGAAATGTTTTATATATAAGGAAACACACACACAACATCAATCATGGATCATATGGATCATGGGCGATCCAGCATTATGTACAAATGTATTGATAAGTAGAGAACCAATCAAAAAAATAAATAAATCTCGACATGTATGCACACCTGCCTGCAACTTTTACTCCCACGCACACTCGCTCATACACTCTCTCTCTACATACACACATACCTTCTCTCCCTGCCGCCAACATCGACAAAATTCCTCTGTCCTCTTTTTACTTCTCTCTCTCTCTCTCTCTCTCTCCGGCCAGATGGGGAACAGCTCCAGTAGCCCTAACGACGATCATTATCAAAGCAACCAACATAATAACATTCAATTTGACAGCGACAACAGCAATCTGCAGCCGTTAGCGACACCAATACGTGAACGACCAGCCTCGGAACCAGTCTTAATCTCAAGTTCAGATTTCGTTGTCCACGAGAGTTTCTACGGAATGGATCACCACGCTATATTAGCCTCATCCCCCGGTGCAAATGATGAGGAGCAGCACCCCTGTAGGAATTCGGTCAATGAAGCCAACTCGCGCCTCGATACGCAGCTGGAAGTCAAGGTGTATCCTTGCAATAATAACAGCAATAGCAGTAGTCAACGCAAGAAATTCATGCAGTTTTTAGTCAAGCCGGAGGGTATTGTTATCCAGGGAGCGAATTCCGCCAACTCGCACAATCGTAATGGACGTAATAATTTGGATTTTGATCTCGGTGCAGAATATGCTAAGCACATTGGTCGTAAATTGCCTCGGTATGAATTAGCTGATACTCGTGCGACGCAACTTCTTGTGACGTCGCATGATAAATCGTTTTGGGTCGTGCCGAGTCCGAATGAGGAGGCTTTCAGTAGACACAGCGGTACGTGTCGATTATTGGGAGATCGAAAGCATACGCCGACGAATCACACGCTGTCCGTAGGTGACTTTTTAAGGGTCGGTAGTGTGGGTGTGGTAGTAATTGAGATCCATGATGGAAAGCATTGCACCACGCTTTCAGAGGAGAAGATTCAACGTATTACGAAGGACACTTCTAGTAACAATGGACCTGTGATGTTTAATGATGTGGAAGATACGGATTTGGATGGATCAGACGTTTCTTGTGAGGATAATAATGCAAGTGATGGAAATCAAGCGCGTGATAAAAGGAAGGGCTCTGATGCTGGGACAGCGGATGTTCCGTTTTGTTACATGTGCTTTGATGAAACGGAAACGGAAACCAATCCCCTCATAACGCCGTGCAAATGTAAAGGAGATACGCAATACGTTCATGTGGAATGTTTGCGTAAATGGCATTCGGCTGAAAGCGATAATCCTATTTGCTTTTTATCAAGTGTCGATGCAACCTGCTCTGTGTGCAAGAGTACCTTTCAGAGTAATATTAAGCTTAAAAATGGAAGGGTTTTTAAGCTATTCAAGAGTTGTCTGGAGCCTCCCTACGTTTCGCTTCTCGTTGCAACGAAGCACGAAATGGCGCAAAGACTCTATAATACTAGGTTTCAGCTTAGTTTCAGCACTCTTCTGAGGCCGGAATTGAGGAGTGGAGTTAGGCCGTTGGTACGTATCGGATTTGATTTTGAATGTTAGTTGAATCCAGTGGCCAATATTTCGAACATTGTGCCTAACTATGTTATATTTTATAAAGATTCTAGGACGTTCAAGTGGTAGTGATATGGTGTTGGATTATCGCACCGTGAGTGCTCGTCATGCCTCCATTCGATTCAAAAACGGAGAGTTCATCTTCTGTGACGCCGGCTCCAGCAACGGATCGTATTTATACCTACGAAAGCCTGTTGAGCTTGCTCCGAACTCCACTCAGAGTATTCAATTTAGAATAGGCAGAAGTATGGTTTCTATGAAAGTAGTGAGCAAATGGAATCGACGTATGATGCGGCTTGTGCGTGGCAGGAGCTCGGGAGGGCGTTCTTCTCAGTCTGGCGTGGACGCCAGTCATGTGGTGATTGGCGATAACGAAGACTATCATTACACCGTTAACGGCGTAGCCGTATCCAAGAGCACAATGCAGCCCCAGCTGACGCCACACGAAGAAGTGCTTCGCACGCTACCTCCCGTCGGTGAAATGAAGCAAAGTTCTCCAGATCATCTAAGCCTATTGCACGCACTTGCATATCCACGTAGTTCGGTGATTCCGAATAGATGCATTACGACTCCAACCAAGGCCACCTCTTTGACCACTATGGATCCAGGATTCCGTGCCCCAGATACCGGCAACGGTGATGCGATCCTAGCGGTTGAGGACGCGGACATGAATGAAGTGAGAACACTTGACAACGCCCTCGCTAGTCAAATGGCGACGCTAAACGTTCAAGATAATATTGAAAGAAAAAGCAGCAGTGGAAATAGTGAAGAGGAAGGAGAACAAGAAGAAGAAGAGAAACAAGACTTAGAGAATGATTATGTTAATGAGGATGAAAGGGATACACAGACAGAAGATGTGGAATTAACGAATAGGGTTCCGGAAAGCATGTCAGAAGATAACAAGGTAATAGTTGAGGAAACTTCAATCGAAGATAGCCCAGTAGAAAGTCCTGGTGTTGACATAAGTTGCAAGTCGGCAAATAGTGAAGAAATTGTGAAAGAAAGTGTTTCGGGTGAACAACCTGAAATTTTGTCGGAAGGAGGTGATGAAACGACACTCGTTTTCCCCGAAGAGAGGGGAGATGCTGTAAAAGATGAGAATGGAACGTCAGAAAGCGAGAAAGAGGACAAAGAGGAGGTGAAATGAATGTCAAGCGTCGCGCAATTTGATTGTAACGTTTGGTAGTATCCGCACTACAATGATTAATTTTTTCTTTGAATTCGTTGATAATGACATAAAAGTCATCGTTATTCTAGTACTTTCATTAGAGTAAGAATTCGAACTTTATTACCTAACTAAGATTTATGTGGTAAACAAAGCTATTTAGTGAGGACGACGTGTTGGTAATGAGATGTTAACATTAAAATAAGGTAAAACGATAACATGTTTTTCTCTAACTAGGCCCTTCTGCGAAGTCAGCACTTGCGAACTGCATCCAGTATCGTAGTTCTATCAAAGAGTCATCTTCTCCACTGGTATCATGTACCAGATTAGATCTACATCATTTGTGGGCGCTAAAAGGAAGTGTGTACTCTATTGGATACCGTTGGCGTAAAGTGGACTTCTTCTCTTGGTGTGAAAGTTAAGAAAAAAGGAGAAGCGATGAAATCGTTGGATAACAATCTCATCATCTTTCCACGTAGTGAGAATCACGTTTTCACGCATAGCTTGGTGAAGTCAAGTGTGGAGTATAAAATATGTGAAGATAAATGACGGTGCCCCTCCTAGCGTAGAATTGCAGTCAGTCATGAAATCTCAAATGATCCAGAAGTCGGATAATATGTACACAAATTCGACAAGTGGCTTAAATTTGTATGACGTTTGATAAAATGATATGTTAACAATTGATTGTGGTAACGGCGGAGGATGACGAGTTATTTCGAATTGGTTTGACACTGTACTGGACGTAAAATGATATTCTGTTTAACGTTTGGCCCAAACGACTTTATTGGAAATAGGATGCAGAACTGCCAGAAACGATAGAGGTCGTCGGGTCAACATAAATCTCCTGTCCTTAATTTGTCGAGTGATGTGTCACTGGGTTGGGGTTTTCTTCACTTCGAAAACCACCATCACTGTATTCGGATACAGGAAAAGACTTTGTCCTTGAGGACAGCTCATGCCCATTGTTCCAGAGATATTGATCAAGTGTCATCGAATGTCCCTCTTTTAGAGGAAATCTTGCATCAACACCCGCTACCGTTTTCCTTGGCTCTTCAGTAAGATTAATACCACGATGAACAATAGGACCGGATGGATGATAAGATTGAGGCGTTTGAGTTGTTGGGTGTGTTGTTCCCGTTTTATATAAACTGAATTGTTCGCTGTCAAAATCATTCCCGCGATCGTACAGTTTGATGGGAGCACTTGAAACAGTTATCGAGTCTACTTGTTGGTGTCGAACAAATTGTTCACACAATTTTTTTGGTATAATGTGACGTTGTGCTACTGTTGGATTAAACTTATAATCCCCCAAAATTGTGTTAACTTTACTCAGAAGGTCATTTGAACTCAACGTATTCATCATTGGTTCACTGGCAACACTCATTTGCGTAGGAATTATTCGAGCTTCAACCTTGAAAGAATCGCTCCTGCAAGAAACTTGAGAATTGTTTCCATACGAAACTAATCTCTGCGATATGACTGCATCTGTACAGGGTAAAGTTTGTGTGTAACATTGGGTGGAATCTTCAAACGTTGATAACATGTTGCACTGCCTTTTATGATCACCAAAGATTGTGTCGACTCTTGAGTCAAAGTTGGACTGCTCCGAATCAACATCGACCGGATTAGGATCAAGGTAGGACGGATAGATCGGACTAGTTGAATTAATGTAATCCTTTCTTCGATTAAAAGCAGTCTCCATCTTCTGATCATAAAATAACATACCATTCTATTCAAAATAACAAAGTTGAAGAAATATCCTTTTGGTACTGTAGCCAATTAAAAATAATTTTTGGTTCTCAAAACTTACCCTGTCATTGTCGTAATAAGAACTAGTATCTTTCGGATAATTAGTGCTTTGGTGAACAATTAAATCTGTATTTGGTTCCTTCGTACTGCAAGCTCCTTCCTTACTGTCCTCGATGCTTTGTAAAAAGTTGAGCTCAAAATTTTCTGAATTGGAAAGATGAATATCCTTTGATCCCATTGCCTCAAAGGGGATAACGCCGTCGTTAAGGGAGGAGAGTTTTCCTGAATGATTATAGTCGTGCTGACTTTCTTCAACCTTGTCATTAAGAAATGCAAAATCGTCCTTTTGTGAAGCAGATTCTAAATGAGGGATATCGCTGTCTGATCTTGCACGGTACACGTGCTGCTTCGTAGCTCCTTCCAAAGATTCTTTTGTGACTGAGTTCAAATGACAGCTATTTGCTTTTTTAAATGATAAAAATTCTGTCTTGTTTCCTAACGGTATCACATCGCTTGAACTTTGGTGAAAAGGACCCGGGAATTGCTTGCATCTTTCTGGGTTAGTTGATGTTATCGATACATCAATCTTATATTCGCTTCTTGCATTAATTGTAGTTGTTTGGGAATTGCTATTCTCTGACAAATCCCCCCCTTCACTATTAGCGGTGACCCCTTCATTATGGTTATCCTCGTTTGGCAAAAAGGGGTAATTGTAAAAGTTGGGTTCGTCTTCTGGTCTTGAGATGGGTTTATAACCATTATCTGTTTAATTTTTTTTGTTAATATATGCACTAAAACCCTTCACGAGAAAATTCAAGATGATACTTACTTTTTGTACATTGTCGCTTGATTAAATATACTAAGTCTTGTCTCCCTCGGAGAAAGCACTGATGATAGTACGAACCGCTATCTCTCTACATCACATTCCACAGGAGCGGAGAGAATGAGTGGGTACGCAAAATGAGCAAAACATAAGCAAAATCTCACCTTTCCTACAAGATGTTTGAAACCGTAAATATTAAGCTGTCGATTAAAGTTTCCGTACTTTGCGCTCGTGAAGTATTCGCCTAATATATGATTCTTAGAAAACGATTATTTCCAAGCCACGCAAATACAAAGATTAGTCTATTAATGGACATGCGAATGACATACCTCGAATAATTTATGGTGTCTCACAACAAACGAGCGACCGTGAGGAAGCCAAGAAATAACATCTTTTACCAGTACACTGCCAACTGGATCCTTACAACTACCGCCAGCCTTCGCAAATAACGGAAGCTTCTCAGTGGAACGACTGCAATCATGAAGGATTTGGTACAAGTTCATCACAAAGTTCATTTTTTTGTTATTACATCCAAACACGGAATAACCGAAATTGCGAACTTGATCCTTGGCCTTGCTCGGAGGTTCGACTACAGGCGAAAGGGACATGTCTTCGTAGGAATGGTCCACATACTGCCGTTTCCGTGGAGCTTGAGGGCTCGTGCCTTCCTCTGCTTGGCCATCTTGGTTTCTGTTTCTTCTGGGGCGAAGCAATTTATTCATTGGTCTTGAGCGAGATTAATGATCGCTTGTAGTCTTCACGTTCGCAGCCGTTCATCAATGAGAGACTTTGCAGTCAATTCAAGTGATGTTGTTATGACCTCCAGTACGACCAAGCTATTTGTTTACGATGCATCTATTAATACATATACGTAAGTTTGAACTAAAAGATATTTGACATATACATAGTCGTATGTGTACCACTGTTGCTTGTTCTTTTCTTCTTTTGGAATTCTACATCGTCCATGGTTTCTTACCGCAACAGCGCAACATATTGCGATAAAATAAAACAGGTAAAAAACCTTTTCACTCTTTGTTTTATATATATATTCACCTTATTTTTCAGACAGTTAAAGAACGATTTTCAACTGCGTCAATCCAATACACATGTAAAATACATCTTGTTGAACCCTTACAATGAGATTGTGCATTACATTAGTCTCCTTTGGTACGCATATATAAATCCCTCTTTATTTTAGGATTTTCCTAAACATTCGTTTCCATTTTTCATATGCATTAGACATTAGAGATTAGAGGTTCCAAGATCCCTGCGAGCCATACGTATGTCTCAAAATAAATAAATGTCCCAATCACAAATAGACGATTTCTCTATTAGTATGACGAATGTGTTTGCGAAAAACAAGACGATATCCCAATGACCAAACCCATAAATGCACGATTTCTCCACAACCTTTAGAAAGTCAATGAAAACAAGACGATTTCCCAATGATACAACGCGAAATAAGAAAATTCCTCGTTGAAAAAAAGTAACAAATATGTCATTAGGGGTGGTCAATTAATAAAATCTAATCTGAAAAAAACTTTTTTTTTTTTAGCCAACATTCTCCGTTTAATTTTTTAGTCCAATCATAAGTCACGAATATTTTCAAGGATTTCTTCAGATTTTTGTAATTGACTACCCCCACTTTTTTGTGCGAAACTCAATCTGAAT
>Ga0209092_10000890_pt1 | contig 30239 bp, 29 predicted proteins | sample FraStrMetagenome_FD_187446 | JGI IMG/M metagenome (GOLD analysis project Ga0209092, IMG submission 187446) | Marine eukaryotic phytoplankton communities from Arctic Ocean - Fram Strait ARC3M Metagenome (SPAdes) (version 2) | ecosystem: Environmental > Aquatic > Marine > Oceanic | place: Fram...
ATTTACTTCTCCAATTTTAATTAATATTATTATCAATTAGTGTTACTATTATACATCATAAATTATATTTGTCAAGGTAAACTTTACATTTACCTTGACTTTTATATTATCCAATGATATACCCATAGTCCTTAACTGCTGCCTTCAACTTATCATCTAGTTCAGTACCATACTTACTCATACCTAACTCAGTTACTAAGTACGTTTTGAAGAATCGTTCTAGCATTTCATCCATCGTCATGGCAACTTGTGTAGGCTTGTGCATAGCACTTAACACCATATTATTATTATAATGCTGCGTCCGAATATACTTACAGTAAATAGCGAAGGCTTGGAATGGAATATTCTCTATGAACAATGCCTCTTCTGCCCTCTCTGCATAATTGGCAATTCCATATTCATGTAGTACCATATTTCTGTCGCCCGGAGTGAAATTTTCCCCCTCTGATAACTTCCTTAATTTGCTTTGCACTGTGATACACTTATTCAACGCAGCATTTATTACCGCAGGCAGAATACACATGTTTGCCAGTGTATCATTGGTATCTTTAGCGAACTGATACAATCCTTTATGATCAACATAACCCGTTGATCGGTGGTTAATCAACGTTTCCCAAGTATTCTTGACAATAGCATTTTGAGATACAATGTGTTCAAGTTGTGTATCATGCTTGGGTTGATTATAATCTGTAAATGCAGATAGTCTAACAAGCGAGGCATCTTTTTTCATACTTTGCATAAAGTTTGGTACTGCACCTACCTCTACGAACAACGTCTGATTAATAGCATTGTAACCAATTTCTAAACCTTTCCATGTTAACGGCTTAAATACCTTACCAATTTCAATTTCATCATCGCGCTCAACACCATAAATCATTGCTCGTGCTGCATCAGAAATCATACGGAACCGATTGGCTTTCTCTTGCTTATTCACACTCTGTGCTAGTACATTCAAAGGCCTGTGTCGTGAAACCATATACAGCATTTGATCTAATTTAGGTCCAGACATTTTGCCATTTAACATATTTGCATTAATTCTTGACGCTTCATATGCTATTACAATAAATATTGTTAGTGTTGCAACAATTGCTTCATCATCATTTACATACGCAAATTGATCTGCAATAGATGAACGTAATTCACCATTTGATTTTAATTCTTTGTCTATACGTAATAACATATCATCTAGACGTTTAATAAAATCAAGATAAAGATCCTCATACTTGCCAAATGTGTCTTTACCATCTGCTAACCGAGCCACGTGATCATTCATTTTTGAGACCTTTGGGCTACAACATACAAACATTAACCGCAATGCGAAATCTTTTGAAACTTGTGGGTCTGACACGTCATAAGACATAAAGAATTTGCCCAATCGCGCAGACAATTGATTCATTTCCTTATCGTATTTTTCTGATAACGCATTGTAACACAAGTCAATATCACTTACAGTAACGCTAGTCGAATTTGGCGTTACAAATAGTTCTGTTCTTTCGGCTGCACTAGGGTTTGAGTAATATTTAAGCGTCAGTAATTCTCTATTAAAGATTGCATCATACATCTGATCAATGATACTTAGAAGTTTCACTCGTTCATCGTCTGTGTTTGATTGCAATTTCAATTCTTTGTAAATATCTTCATTGGTTAAAGGCTTAAATTCAAACATACGTGAAAGACGTACAGAGTTAACAGGTGCAGCACCAGCCGAATAAAATGCAAAATTACTTTTATTGAAATCAGGTCTGCCATCTTCATCTACACTTACATCATCTAAGTCTAGGTGCATAATATCACCATCATATGATCCTTTGAAGGCAACTGATAGTGAAATAGTACGCTGTTGTCCATCAATAAGATCAAAGATGAAATCAACCATCTTCTTAACATACGTCATATTTTTACGATTTAACAGTGTAGCATTCTGACCTTTAGTAATGATGTGTGGCGGAATCTCGAAAGACGTTCCAACAGTATCCTCATAATGTTGAATAGAGTGACGGGCACATGTTAATTCTGGGATTGCCATGCCATTAAATATACTAGACACCACATGCTGCATCTGCAATTTTCCATATACAGGAGAACGCTGTCCATGTGCGATTGCAAGTTTATTACCACCATGACCATCTACCATGTTTAAATATGCGGATACACTATAACTCTTGTATGTCGCTATGCCGTATTTGTATGATGTATTAGGTACTCGTACTGCTGTGACTGCTGGGACTTTTACTGATTTTACTGCACCCATGTGAACTTCCTTTTTTGATTAACTTATACAACTAGTATACAATGATAATCCTTGCATGTCAAGCAAAAAATACAATTATTTTGATTTTAATAATTCATTATTAGTATCAATCACTTGCTTCAATATACTACTACCAGTAAATTCATGAAATGCTAAGATATCTTTTGGAAAACAATGACCAGCAAAACCTAATGTTCCTTTTTCATTCTCTGCTTTCATATGACTAGGTCCTATATTCTCAAAGCCAGACAAGATATCAGTCATAATAGAATAATCGTAATCTAACTCTTTTGTCTTACTATACACTTCATGGAAAAATGCTACCTTCGTAGCAAGCCATGTGTTGTGAACGTATTTCACCATACATGCTGTATTTCTATTAGTCAACCAATACTTGTCTGGGTTCATTGTTGTATATAAAATACTTTCCCACAATTTAGATGCTGTACCAGTGTTATCTGCTACACCAATGACTAAGGTTTTCTGATTATCAAAATCTTCTTTAGCAGTTTCAGCACGTAAGAATTCTGGACAATATGTGACGTTGCTTGGATATGTTGACATCATCTCAGGTGACACCGTACTCTTCAATAAAATATGAATATCTTTATTAAGCAACATTAATTGATCAATTACAGATCGTACTATACTATCATCACATTTATTATTATCTAACGATGGAGTAGGTACTGCTACTATTGCACACGTTGCGGTAGTGTAATCTGATATGATGTTATCAGGATATACTATAGGATCAATGCGCGTTACTTTAACTACACTGTTTGTTTCAATATAGTCGGCAACTGTGTTACCAACAAAACCACATCCCACTACTAACATATGCTGCGCAGCATTAAACTCATCTCGTTCTGAATCTAATACTTCTTCTTTCAACTTATTGGACTGGTCGATGTAACTATACATTTGATCCCTAAATCCGTTGTAACCTGATCGCATCCAATGATCTTGTGCTATATTTGCATTATTATCTAAATTGCGAATTGTACTCAATAACTTCGTTCTTAATCCCATAGTAATTCTCCCTATTACTTAAACTGTGCTGCAAACGGATCAAATTCAGAACCACATTTCATTGCACATACTCCTAACTTACCTTCTTCTATACTATTCTTCGCCCAACTGTCCTGAATGTCTTTCATTATGCCCGTATCGAATACACCTTTAATACCATGTTTTTTTGCATTGAGAGCATCTTTACCACCAGCGTTATCAATGAAATCCCATATCTGTTCTACCTTGGGATCATTATGCCACCACTTATACATTCTCCCTGCTGTCCAACAACATGGCATTAAAAGACCTTCTGCTGTAATAAATATATTCTTATCTTTTGCTACCTTACAATCAATCTTAGCAGTATCATAGTACTGTTTCATTGAACCATATGTCTTTTCTATTTCTGCTTGCTTCAACAATGCCAAGTTCTGATGTTCTACTTTCTTAGGTTTAGCAAGTACTTGTGTTACTGCACCTTTACGATTAGTACCTTGATGTGTTTCTTTCTTCTCACTGGTTGAACTAATAAATCTACCTGTCTTTTTCTTTATGAATTTCTCAACACCCCATTCTTTCGCTAGTTGTTCTGCTCGTTCTACATCACATTCACTATGCTCAAAGATTAGATAATCCCATCTTGCTCTACCACCAGCGTTGATGAATGCTTTCATGTTTCGCTCTACGATATCCCACTTAACGCCTTGTCGATACAAATGATTAGTGTCTTCTAAACCATCTACACTAAATATCACTGCACCATTTTTACCAATTATCTTCGCTAATTTTGACCACCATTCTACAGATCGTGCACCAGCATTAGTATTCATACTTAACCAAATATTTTTGTTACATGCACGAAACAATTCAAATATCTCCAATGTATCTGATGCAGAAATGGGATCACCTAAATTACCACACATATACATCGTATTTAATTGTGATATAAACTCAGGTGGAAACATATCAATGCAATCATCTAGTGACAACTCAGACAGATTGTTTCTAATATGTTGGTTAACTGCACCACCATTTTCATTTCTGTCGCACATGGTACATGAAGCATTACATCTTTGTGTAATTTCCAAGTGCAATTGTTTTATATCGTTATACTTATACATTAATAAATTCCTTCACAATAATTCAATCATCTAGTATTAGTTTAACATTGACGCCTGGTCCTATCTTGCTAGGTAATCCACCATGTTCTTGCATATAATATTTAATCACTGCTCTGTACCATAACTGACTGTTATGATGTGCTACTTTATTAAATTTATATATTGAATTATTATCTGCTTTCATCGTGCTAAGTGCACGTGCTGCTTCTTTTTGTAATTCTCGTAGGTCGTAATCATCTAACAATGCATCATCCATTTAATTCTCTATTCCTTGCAGCCTAACTAACATTGCATCTTCTGCCTTTTTGAATTTATATGAAAATACAAGGTCGCCATTTGATCGCATACCGCTTGATTGGAATATGAAATCTTCTTCATATGTGAATCCTATATTACATATTCGTCCAGTAATTCTACTTGAAACTACGATATACATATACATTCCATCAGAATATTCTTTTGGGTAAATAAAGTCTTCTACTGTAAATGTGACTATTTCATCCATTCTACTTTATTCCAATCACCATGAATCTATCGTACAATGGAGTGTTTAGTGTGCCCTTGTATAAAATCTTAGACATATTGTATTTGTCTGTGGTATCTTTTAGTGTATGTACACAATTACTATGCTGTACATTATCAAAATAATTATTAGTCTGTAGCACAACGATTGTATCTGTTGGTATGTTATGAAACCAATCATCTGGCATATGTTCACAACTAGTATTAATTACAATATCTATATCATTACATAATATTGAATTAGATTGTGGATTTTTAATATTATTATCAACCCATTCAATTTTTGAAACATCTAATGTTAATGGAACCAATCTATTGCTGTAAATTTCAGTATTATACATCGCACTAATGTGATCTATAACAGTATCATCTACATCAATAGAATAAATTTTATCTACTGAGAACTTATCAAATAACATATGTGCAATAAAATTATACCATGCACCATACACTGCTATATTGCCCAAGATGCTTTGATCAACTATCTTATTTAATTCTTCGACTAACCACTTTTTGCTGGAAATTTGTCCTCGACTGTAGAAATCATTAAAGTCAAGTATTACACCATTATCAAATGAACGTATCAATCTATATGCCGTTAGGAGATAAGGATCTTTTATAAAATGTCTCACGAGATTCATTAGCTTAGGCTGTGTCACATCATATCCAGACAAGTCTTTATGTAATATACAATTATAAAAACTTTGCATTACAATATCATCGATACCTGTATTATCCATACGTGCCAGTCCTAATAATAGATCGCGCTTGCGATAACCATTGTCATGTATCAATGCTTTGAATAGTAAATCATAATCTTCTTCGTACTCTGTTCCTACAAAGTATTCTTGTAAACCATACAACCATGCATGTTTTGTAATAAAATCAGACTGATTCATTAAATACCTTTCTCAACCATACCCAATCATTTATCTTCTCTAATGCATCGGGATTGTCTCTATAATCTTCACCGAAACCTTTGCCTTGCTCTGCACCTATCAATGCATACTCACCGAATTTTCGATTTTGTCCACGAGTTGTCCATACTTCTAAACGATATGCATCGTCTATTTGTTTATTGTGATCTATAATGTTGCTTGCTAGTTTTGTACATTCACGAAATGCACTACGCCATGTATTGAAAGGATCAGTATTGAATGCAGTAATGTTTGCAATCTCAAATAATGGTTTAAACGTTGCGCCTATACTAGTTGTCATGTCTACTTTGAATTCAGTTGTTGCTAATAGATTCTTCTTAGGAAATAGTTTCACACCACCATACCCATAAACTAAATCATTAATAGGATTATGACTACGATATGTAAATACACACTCTGTCTCTGGTACACCTGGATACGCTTCACGACTTGCACTAGGTTTGAATTTGAACGCAAAGTTTTGACTTATAATTGCATCAGCATCAACAACATAGAAATAATCAGTAGATGATGTTTTAGCGGCTGCTTGATGTGCATTCAACAATCCATCAATACCATCTATGCGACGAGCGTGTGGTACTACTTTTAATAGGTTGTGAAAATTCTCATCGGCTGATGGCTCGCCGTACGAGAGCATTATTACATCTAACATATACTATCCTTATAGTTGTTAATCATTATATAATATTTTTGCTCGGTTGTCAAGTCAGTTGAAGGACTCAAATGAGTCCTTAATTTAGGAGTGTATCAATCTTTTTCTGATTGAGTTTGTAGTTGAGTAATTAATTTATCGATCTCTATTTTATTCGCGGCTATCTGATCAGATTGTGCTAAATCTAGTAACGCTTGCATACGTCTGCCTCTTTCTACATCAGTATCAAGATGCAAATTCTTGTTTACTATTTTTTCAAGTTTAAGTAAGTGTAGTCTATCGTTTTGTACATAGCGCCAAGTATATCCTTTTTTGCTATACACACCGAACACCGACTCACGCCAACCTATTTTAACTATTATAGCATCTTCATCGTTTAGTACAACTGCATCACCTTCATTGAATGAAGGATTCATTTTGAAATTTAAACCATGTACCAAGTTAGTAGTGAAGTCTTTAAACCAGAATACAGCCGATAAAGATACTATTATTGCTATCCAGGGACCAATCATGTCAGAAAATGCAAGCCCAAACTCATCAAATATATTCATTATTTTACTCCTAGTTACTTGTATTTATGTAACTAACCCACATCACCTTTTCATGAAGATAACAACACGAGGATCATTTGGATAAACGTTCTCATTATCATCTACGTAATCACTTACGCCATTCTGAATCGCATATGCTTGTCCAGGTTCACCAGAATTCATACTTTTGTCTATGCTGAATCCATGACGAGAATACAATGTATATAATCCTCCTTCAATAGATCCATCTTCATTTCTAATAGCGAAACAATCTAGACGTGAAGCACCATTCTTTATAGCATCTTGCATGATAGCACTACCAGATGATCCCTGTGAACTAAACACAGAAACTAATTCATCACCATGTGCAATTGCATAACCACTTGAATTATTCTTACCAATAAAGCAATTCATACCATTGTATTCATTTGCCGGATATACATGTAAGGTATCAAGACCCTTCGCTGCATCACCTCTTGCTAAATCATTCTGCTTTATGCGTGATACTGCTTGGGCGAATACTCTTCCCTGTACTTGTTGGAAATTACCATCGTCTTCCTGTGATAGTCGTTGACCAAACTCGCTAGGTGAATCACCTATTGCTTCTATAACTTCGTTAATTTTCATAATAATCCCTTTTTAATACTTATTGATAATATTTATCAAATCGGTGACTATTCCTTTAATCTTTACATATGCATGAATGTTATTCATATATAATGATCTATTAACTTCAATCATTATTGATTTCACATTATCATTCATTTGATAATATTCCATCGGTACGATTGTACCAGCGAATGGTTCATTTACTATGCTAGTGTAACCAAGTATCTTCAATTCTTCTTGCAATCTTACAACCAACTGCACTGGTGTATGATACGAATCAGAGCCTATACAAAAATCAGGTCGTTCACCAGATGATTCATGAGGTAATTGTTCATTAGAAAAACTATGACAATCGACAATCATAACTTGTCCGTTTTCTTCTAATTCATCTTTGACAGCATCGTAAAGTTTTGCATGATGTGGGATGTAATACTGATTTATAATACGATCTTTCTCTTCATCCGACACTGTCCTTAATGTCTCGCCAAACGAATCAACTGTATAGCAGATACCCATGCCGACTGTGTCCATCGCTTCGTTCTCAATGAAACGTTCAACATCACATACCAATCGACTAACTTCTAACTTAACAATAGTATGTGCACCATTATCAAATAGATCATCAGTGTACCAATCAGTCATTCGTTCAATATCTTCACTTATATTTTTTTTATCAAATTTTATATCCAATGGAATATAGGTAGATGAATGCGGTATGTGTAAAATCATAATATCTTCTTGCGCTTTGCAGGTGCTTTCTTTGTAGTTGCTTTCTTTGCAGTTGCTTTCTTTGCAGTTGCTTTCTTTGCAGTTGCTTTCTTTGTAGGTGCTTTCTTTGCAGTTGCTTTCTTTGCAGTTGCTTTCTTTGCAGTTGCTTTCTTTGCAGTTGCTTTCTTTGCAGTTGCTTTCTTTGCAGTTGCTTTCTTTGCAGTTGCTTTCTTTGCAGTTGCTTTCTTTGTAGTTTCTTTCTTTGCTACAATAAGTTCTTCATGGAATGTTAATCTACCAAATGCAAGACCATAGCGACCCTGATCAGTTACTAATGTATGTCCATTAAAATCATCAACTATCTCTAACTTTGTTTTTATTAGGTAGTCACGAAAGTCTATCAAAGAATTCCAACTTTTTATTCTATACTTCAAAGTATACCTCTTCATTTATTATATTTTTATATTATATCATTAATTTAAATATGTGTCAATAACTATTATAGCCACAAAAAAGCCCACACTGTGTGGGCTTTTATTATCTAGTTGATTATACTCTACACTTGCATATCTAATTATGCTGCACTTATATCAGCCCTTATTGTTTTTGTACCACCTGTGTTATTAGTAATAACAACATCTTGTGTACCCGAATCAATAACAACATATGTAGTAGGTGAAGGAGTGGTGTGCGCCAAATAGCCTTGAGTTGTTAGACTAAGAGATATTTGATCTACAGATGGAGATACCGAAGTGTCAGTGGTAGTCATTGTAATTTTAACGTGCACTGTACTGCCTAATGTAACGACACTAAAATCAAAAGCCTCAATGGCAGTTTCGGTCATATCCGATGTCCACGTAGTCTTGTTGTCAAAAGACAGTGCGTACAATATGCCTGTGTTCGTTGGTGCTGTATTGGTAATGTCAACATTAGTTATTGATAGGTTGTCACCACTTGTATCTAAAGCACTTAATGATTCTACCACCGTAGACGTTGCATATACTGGTGGGGTTCCAACAGAAGTTGTCGTCCAAACGAATGGGAATGTAGTGTGTCCTAATCCCAATGCCCCATTACTGTTTGATCCAGTAGCTTTATATGTCCCGTTTGAGAATCCAACGAAACAAGCAGTTTTAATGTTATCACCATTTGAGCTAATAAATGACGCACCAGTTAATCCAGTGTTAGTAAGAACAATTCTGTCAGTATTGTCATCAAGACCTAGTTGTCCTACGTGGTTTCGTCCAACTACTTTAACTACTCCCCCAACAATAAACATTGAATGGAAAGCACCTATAGATATATCTGAAACCCCAGTAATTGTTGAAGTAGTCCAAGTATTTGCAGTGCTTCCTGAGAATAATAGATTGCTATACGTGTTGTCTCCAGAAGCTTTAACAGTGCCATTAGAAATTAATGCTAGACTACCGTTGTCGTGGGGGCTAATTTTAGTGACGTTAACCAAGCTCGTATTTTGCCAAGTGCTTTGATGGGTATTGTTTCCAATTCCTAAAGAACCATAGCCGTTATAGCCTGCTACTTTTACTGTGCCATTATTCAATAAGGCGTAAGAGTTTTGATTACCTGTAAATACTTTAGCAACATTAGTTATTGTAGATGTAGCCCAAACCCACTGTTTCGTATTGTGTCCCATACCTAACTGACCGCGCCCATTATCTCCTGTGGCTTTTACTGTGCCATCTGATAATACAGCCAGTGAAAATTCCGATCCTCCATCCATACTTACAACATTGGATAGTCCTGAATTAGTCCATACGTTGTAGGTAGTAGAAGTAAAACCTGTACGGCCTCCAGCGCCATTACCAGTAAGGAATAGTGATCCACTTGAATTTAAAGCTAGCGAATGTGTAGCGCCTATTGCTACTGCGGTTATGTTTGATAACCCTGTAAGTACCCATGAAGTTTGGTGGGTATTGTTGCCCAGCCCAAGTTGCCCATGACTGTTAGTTCCCGTACCTTTGACTGTACCATTACTAAGTACAGCTAAAGAAGTGTCGCCATTTGTCGCTATTTGCGTTACTGTAATGCCTGCTGTCACTTCGTTCATCGTAAGTACACCGTCAGAAAAAGTTGCGTTACCACTCCATAAAGATGAATCTACAGTGTCAAAATCCCAGTTTGAATTGATAGAGGTAGTGCCAGCAATTAACTCTCGTAGGTGTACTACTGATTTGTTACCGTGATCAAAACCCAATGCGTGTGTTACAGAAGCTCCATTTGCTAACGTGTTCGTTGATTGGAATGAAGACACTACTGCACCAGAGGCGATAGCAGCAGAAGTACCCATAATTAGTTGTACTTCAGCACCTAGAGTTAGTGCGACAGAGAAAGTTACTGATACACCATCGCCTGCTGTAAAGTCTGTGCCAAGCATCATCTTTGAGCCGTTTATGTAGCAGTCTATGTTACCAACTGTGTATGTAAGACCTGTCTTAGTTGTTTGTCCTGCTGAAGCAGTAAACTCAACTCTAGTAGGTGACGCGCCACCTCCTGCTGTATATTTTGTTGTTTTTACTGTACCATCTGCGTTTAGCAAAGTTGCTATATTCGTGGCTTTACTCATAATGTGTTCCTCAATATGTTTGTGTTACAGTCAATGTTGTCACTGAATGTATTGAAATATTTTTTAACCATGATCTTAAAATCTCCTTTATTAACTGTACTATTTATGATCATTATGATTTCAATTAAGAACATATATTATAGTCACAAAAAAGCCCACAATGTGGGCTTTTATACTAGTAATTCTCCTGTTAGCGAGCGTTACTGTATTTTTGGGGGGTTTCTGCGAATGCAATAAACATGTGTTCTCTAGTATTAATATTATTAGAGCCCGAAGTCCTAAACTTAAAACCATTAGATACAAAATCCATCTGGGCGTATGTCGCTTCTGCATTAATCTCGTTGGCAAATAGGTACTTATCCCTAACGTTTTCTTCATTTCTCGCATTATCATATACAATCCAGTCAAAAGACACGCCAGTGATAGACTTAATTATTACATAAGATGGCTTGAACCCACAATCTACAAACGTGCCATCAATATTACCATTTCCAATGTACCTGCCGACCTTAGAGTAACCGTCCACTGAATGGAATGCATAGGCAACCATGTTATGACCAGATGTTCCTGTTGTTGCAGAAGATTGACCAACATTAAATATACTAGATGTTGGTGCTGACTCTGTTGGTGTTATCTCTTGATTAGTTAAATTTAAATAAGATAGCTTATTAGACCCTGTAACTGTATGGAATACAGGCCAGTTAGAAGTGGTGCTTCTATTTTTCATTATAATTACTTCGGGTGCTGCACTTAATCCGTGACCAACAGTTTGAGCAGAAGATGTAGCAGTCCAAGACGTAATACTAAAACCAGCCGCTACGTTGGCTGACACACTAGAAGTGATAGAGCCGTTGGTATTGGAGACTGCACTACCGCCTGCTTTCCAGTTCCATGCAACGTAAGAGTTACTAGAAAAAGCGGAACCTGGAGTAAATCCTGTTGAATCTGCTGTCAGTAAACCAGAAACAGCCGTATCTGCGTTAGTTGAGTATGATTGTAAGAAAGTATCATATCCTCTTATAACGTCAACAATTCCTGCATAAGAATTTACATCTCTTGCCTTATACCATATTAAATCAGGGGAAAATCCAGTTTCAACTTTAGAGCCATTGCCTGTCCACAGAACAGGATTAAAATGCTCACTAGGAATAACAGTAGGCTCAGGTAAGTTCTGCGTACATAACGCTAAGAAGCCCGAAGGCACGGGATAATAGAAGTCACCCATTCCGTTGATGTCTTGGTTGCCTTGTGCTGATTTTAATCCAGCAAATGATGAATCTTGTCCAAAGTTGGCTATAGAATTTTGCCAATTTGCACCCATAGCAAAGAAATAGTTGTCACTAGGTAAACCTGTATAGGCAACACCTTGGCTCACACCATTCTTATAGAAAATTACTTCGCCTACATCAGCATCAAAAGAAATACCTATTATATCTCCTGAGGTAAAAGATGCTGCATAAGCAACAGGAGCGCCGCCATTATATTTATTACCATTGTAATAATAACCCCAACCGTACGCATCATTACCTAAGTAATTTTCGTCACCAATATCTTTAACTGCGACTCCAGCCATAAAATAAGTGCCTGAGAGATGAAGTGCTTCTGCGTACCACTTCCCAGTACCCATTCCTATTGAGCTAAGTGATGTTCCATTATTTTGAGTTACATGCTTAGTATTACCTTCATAGAGAGAGATATTGGACCCTTTAGATAAAGCATTCATCACAGCAAAGTTATTAGTAGGACTATCTAACATATGATCTATAGAAGTTAGGTTTGTAGGTGTCCAATCGTTAGCATTGCCTGAGACATCGTTGCCTAAGTCTACACTATCCTTGAAGTCCAAATAGTAGCCAGACATGCCATAAACACCAGAGTAAGCTTTAGGCTTCCAGTGACCATAGTCGCTGTCAATTTCACCGAAGTCTGATGAAGTTAATGCTTGACCTTCTACAAAGTTTACTTCTGATAAGTAGCCGTCAAAAAATCTTCCGTTTTCATAAGAATAACGACCTATCTCTTCTGTATATCCTGAGGAATTAAATGCAGATTCCCAATTTAGTGCAGGATATGTTTCAGTGCTAAAATCAGTTATTTGTTCTCCATTAATATATATTTTAGATCGATTAGATTCAATTGCTTGTGTTGAATCAACTGACCATACAATATGATACCAAGCATTTGGGTCACGAAATACGCTTACAGTCTTTAAGAAAGAAGGATGTGCATAAAACATTAAAGTATTATCTGTATTAAACTGTATAATACTTACACCAGTTACAACACCCTGGTTGCCTGCCGATACAACACAATGGTCATTATGTACGCTGAAGGGACCTCGCTTAACCCAACCACTCCAAGTCCAAGTCTTACTATTACCAGTAATTGCTTGGCGACTAAGAAAGCTGCTACGCTCAGGGTTTAACCTTAAACTCTTCTCAATATCATATCTTCCAAAAAGTGTAAATGTACTAGCAGATGTTGCTAAGCTAACACCATCTGACGATGTGAAGGTAATACCGAAATCACCTTTATATGCTGCGTTAGTTGTAGGTGTTATAGTGAATATATTATCAGATTGAGTCACAGTTGCAGTAGCACCACCACCATTTGTTAATGATCCTGTTGTAACCGAATAACTCCAAGTTAATGGGAATCCTTCTGGATCTGTAGATACAGCAGTCACTACAGTTGGTGTTCCGTCTGTTGCGAGGTTGTAGTTTCCATTAACTCCAGTGATTGCGCTTGGCGCGTTATTTTGTACTGTGGCAATCAAAAACCAGCCTGACCCAGTGTAAAAATAAAGATTGTTAGTTGCGGTGACATATGCCTGACTACCAGCAGTCATACCAGTTAATGCGATTAATCCAGCAAAGTTGTCAACAATAGTTGTGCCACCTCCTCCGCCACCTGCGCCACCTGCTGTATATTTTGTTGTTTTTACTGTACCATCTGCGTTTAGCAAAGTTGCTATATTCATTGCGTTACTCATATTGCGCTCCTCAATATGCTTGTGTTAGAGTCAATGTTGTCACTGACTGTATTAAATTGTTTTTGAATCATAATTAAGATTCTCCCTTTATTAGTTAACTGTACTATTTATGATTTTCATTTATAGTTAAAACACATATATTATAGCCACAAAAAAGCCCACATTGTGGGCTTTTATACTAGTAATTCTCCTGTTAGCGAGCGTTACTGTATTTTTAACTTAACCTTTTAAAGATTCAGTTGGTGGTGTAAAGTTTGCGGTGTATCTTGCTAGACCATTAGTAATACGGAAGTCTTGTAAATATCCATAAATTCCTATACCCAGTTGATCAGCAGACGAACCAACTACAAAATCACTACCAACTCCGTTTAAAGATGCAGTAGCAGAAATACTACCAACTGATGTGCCGTCAATGTATAAACTCATTGTTCCAGAATTTCTAACAACCGCAAAATGAACCCATTGATTGTAGACAATCGTGCCACCCTGTATTACACTATTAGGAAATGCTGCTCCGTTATATGAGACTTGATATGATGTAGCAGTTCCAGAAGCATGTCCAGCAAACATTCCTAAAGAACCTCCAGTATAACTGGTATAGTTGCCAAAAATACCGTTTTTTGTATTTGCTCTACTAAGTAAATAATGCCAGCCTTCAATAGTAAAATCTTCAGTTCCTAATTCTTGCTGTGGAGTAATTATGTAATCACCAGACGTATCAAAATACATTGATTTAGTATCAGTAAATTTAACCTGAGTCGTTGAACCAGTGGTATTGCCAACAAGTTTTATATTACTCGTTTGAGATTTATCTACAATCGAAGCGTCTGTTCCTTTGATGTGTAATGATGAACCAGAGGAAGATAGTGGAGCGGTAGGTGGTGTGAATGCGGCGGTGTAGACGGCAGTGCCTTTCACAAATCTAGCATCAGCAACATAACCCAACCAATAGTTAGATTGACCTGTACTGCTAACCCCCACTCTTGTTGGGCCAGTTGCATTATAATTTGTTGTGTCACTTGCACTGCTTGCTAGACTTCCATTTACAAAAAATCTAAGGGTTCCCGATTCTCTTGCAATTGCTACGTGAGTCCACTGCCCTCTCACATCAGCGGTGCTGTGTAGTCGAAATGAATCATCGTTTGCAATAACTACAAGAGCACCAAGGGCGCCGCCCACCCCATTAGATATATAAATTGAAATTGAGCCAGCATTAGAATTTCCATCGCCTTGCAATGAAAAACAGCTTCTCCAATAACTCATCAAAGTTGCACCAGATTCTACAAAAACCCAACACTCGGACGTAAAATCGCCTGTTCCTATAGTTAAACTCGCATCATTAGATATATCAAGATAATCCCCAACACCATCAAAGTACACAGATCCGCCGTTAGTTCCTGCTGAGTATGCAGCGTAGTCGTAGGTATTGAATGGTGTTGTGGAAACGTTGCCGTTTACTGTAATATCGTGAGCATTAGTAGATCCATCAACGATATATGGTGATTGACATGTAAGAAAACTAGTGTTTGTGATATCTGTTAAAGGTTCAGTAGGTGGGGTTAAGGTTGTACCAGTATATAGTGCTGTGCCTTTTAGAATTCTAAAATCGCGTATATTACCTTGAAACCATTCGTTATGACCTGTCACGCCTCCAATCCATATAGGGTGATTATATTCAGTTATTGTTACAGCAGATGTCAACACTCTAACTCCGTTAACGTATATATTTATGTTTGCTCCATCATACACCCAAGCGACATGGCTCCATGAATTAGCATCTAATACTGTAGTAGACTCGTAGTTGGTGCCGTTATAAAAACTAACTACGCCCGTGCTTATTCGTAAATAACCTTCATAAGAGGTTGTGCCTGCTCGTTTTGCAAATATAGTCCTATATGTACTATAATTCCCGCTTGGTTTAACCCAACATTCAATAGTCCACGGACTGCCAGCAAGAACTAATGAACTATCATTATATATTTCTAGATAGTCACTAGCACCATCAAAATGAGTAGAATATCCACCATGTCTATACGGACTAAATGACCCAGCATAGGTATCCCCAGCTACTGTTATTGTGTGGTTATTAGAAGATGCATCAGTTATGTTATTATTGTCGCCAGTAGATACTGCTTTCGCTAATAAAGTGGTATATTTACTATTTGGAATAACAAATGCCAATGCAAATGAAGGGATGGTTGAAACCGCGCCATTGATTCCATCAGTTGCCGAAATGGTCAACGTAAATGAACCAGTATTTGCTTCATCTGTACTTGGTGTCACTGTAAATACATTATCTGCCTGCGCCACGGTTGCAATACTACCGAGTCCAGAAGCGGTATATGTCCAAGTTAATGGGAATCCTTCTGGATCTGTAGATACTGCTGTGATTGTTGTTGCTGTACCGTCTATTGCAAGCGAGTATGATCCTTCAACACCAGTGATTGCGCTTGGTGCGTCATTTTGTACTGTGGCAATCAAATACCAGCCTGACCCAGTGTAAAAATAAAGATTGTTAGTTGCGGTGACATATGCCTGACTACCAGCAGTCATGCCAGTTAATGAGGCTAAGCCAGCAAAGTTGTCAACAATAGTTGTGCCACCTCCTCCGCCTCCTGCTCCTGCTGTATATTTTGTTGTTTTTACTGTACCATCTGCGTTTAGCAAAGTTGCTATATTCATTGCGTTACTCATATTGCGCTCCTCACTATATTAAATTGTTTTTGAATCATAATTAAGATTCTCCCTTTATTAGTTAACTGTACTATTTATGATCATTTTGTGTTCAATTAAGAACACATATTATAGCCAAAAAAAAGACCCAGTATAAACTGAGCCTTTTTGGTTTTACTAAATTACTAAATTACGCATCAGGCTCATTCCAAGTATTGAATAACGTATTTACTGACGTTCTAGTTGAAAGATTCTTCATATGTCCAGCAGCAGTAAATGCATAATGTGCATACAAATCTAAGCCAGTACTATCATATTTCCAACCATTCACATTCACACTGAAAACGTTAGTACCTAAAGAGGTATAGCCTCCGTCTACTGTTCCTGAGAATGCACAATCAATAACTCGCACTGCGGCAGAATTTCCTGAGTATGAACCCATCATTCCACTGTAGTTTAAGAATGTACAGTTTTTAAATGTGCGTCGATGCAATTGGGAGTTAGTGTTATCGTACTTCCAAGAGAATGGACCGCCATTCAAATCAATAATACAATTCAACATCATACCGCCCCCCAAAGCAGTAGTTCCTGAGAGCGAATTACTATAATTAGTTCCAGAAGTTCCATGTCTATGATAAGTCAGATTAAATGTAATTTGCTGATACGAGTCCGTAGAAGCAAGTCCGTTTAATGCCACACCGTTAGACGAACTTTGAAATATCGGAAAATCTCTGTTGCCAGTAGTTCCATTGTGATTATGCCAGATAAAGGTTTTAGTTGGATCAACACCACCCCCTACGAATGAAAATGCCTTGTCTTCCCAAAGGTTATGACCGACACCAGTATTACCAATATATTTGAAGTGACCTTCGCCACTTGCTGAAGGCTTCAAATAGATAATATCGCCTGGCTGTGCTGCTGTAATAGCAGTTTGCAAATCTGTTGCATTTGCTTCATCTGCGCCACCAACTACTTCATATATAGTTCCACTAGTAGTGTTAATGAATAGAGCATTAAATGTCGCACCGGGACCAAACATTAGAGAAACAATTGTACTCTTACTTAATGTACGTACTCCATCAAATGCTTTATATCTCATGGTGAATTCGCCTTCGTCTGCCAGTGATACACTTGGGGTAAACGTAAACGCTCCTCCTGTATTAGATATTGTTGCTATTGTCTGATTCGGAGGATTCGTATCATACGAATAGACTATTGGAAATCCATCTGGATCAGTTGCAGCAACCGTTTCATTAGTTGGTGTTCCATCTATTTCCAAAGATAAAGTATCACTTGGTGCTGTAGTCCAATCAGGAGATTCGTTTGAACCACTGAAAATTCTATCCCACTCTGTTCCATCCCATACATATAATGCCTTTGTATCTGAAGCAAATGCCATATCACCTTCTGTATTACCAGAAGTAGGTATTGCTGCAAGATCAGCGTATGCAGTGACCGAAGATCCACCACCAGAAGCACCAGTAGTACCCATAATTAGTTGTACTTCATCATCGATCTCCAGTGCGGAAGCGAAAGTTACTGATACGCTGTCAGTTGCGGTAAAGTCTGTACCAAGCATCATCTTTGAGCCGTTTACGTAGCAGTCTATATTACCAACTGTGTATGTAAGACCTGTCTTAGTTGTTTGTCCTGCTGTAGCAATAAAATTAACTCTAACTGGTGCTGCTCCAGAACCACCAGCACCATCTGCACCGGCAGGTCCCGCAGGTCCAGTTGCGCCAGTTGCGCCAGTTGCGCCAGTTGAGCCAGCAGGTCCCGTTTCGCCAACTATACTAGTACCTTGTGCACCAGCAGGTCCTGCTACACCAGTTTCGCCTTGAATGCCTTGTGGTCCTTCAACACCTTGAATTCCTTGGATTCCCTGTGGTCCTGTTGCACCAGATCCCGCTGGTCCTTGTGGTCCCGCTGGTCCCGTTGCACCTGTTGCGCCAGTTGCGCCTGTTGAACCTGCATTAACACCACTAATTTGAGCATCTACATAAGCGATAGTTGCTTTCAATGCTAACTCATTTGTCATTGTACTTGCGAAATTAGCATTATCACCAAGTGCATTTGCTAATTCGTTCAATGTATCCAATGCACCAGGAGCGCCATTGATGATATTTGATATTTCTTGATCTACATAACCTTTTGTAGTTACATGACCTGCTGCTGTCGGTGATCCAACATTAATAATTTGATTATTATCTAGATCAATTTTGTCGCCAAATACAACTGCATTGCCACCTTGGTCGGTAATTTTCATACCTGTTGCCATTTGTAATGTTGCTGCCATATTTACTGTTGTGTCAGAATCAAGTGTTAAAACACCAGTACCTGTAACTTTTGTCGTTAGTGATTGATTCGGATCTGCTTGAACAACGATAGTTCCTGAATCTGATTCAATAACCTTTTGACCATCGATATATAGCGAACCTTCAGAAAGATACAAATCTCTCCATTTCATCGCTGGTGATCCAAGATCGTAACCTGTTGTTCCGTCTGAATCTATGGTGGGGATGATATGACCTGACATGAATAGATCACCATTACCCGATATTCCTTGTTGATTGCCTGCTACGCCTGCTATTGCGGTATCTACGTAGACTTTGGTGGTTACGTGGTCGATAAGTGTTGGTGAACCAGTAACAGATAAGTGGCCTTCTACTTGTGAATCGCCATTGGTTATAAAACCACCTTCCATATTAAAACGTTTTTGAGCCATAATTAAGCTTCTCCTTTAGTTAACTGTACTATTTATGATTTTCGTAATTACAGTTAAAAACTCATATTATATCTCAGACAAAAAAAAAGCCCACTCAATTTGAGCATATTGTACGAAAACAACATAGGCTTGGTGGGCGTATTAAATTAATTAATTAATTACTCAGAAGCGTCTTCTTCTTCTGGTTCTACATAGTCTGCATTTACAGCCCATGTTGTACCATCGAATGTGTACTTATTTCCAACCCAGTCTGCTGGTGCGGTTACGCCTTCAACAAGAGTACAGTTGCCTGAATTCAAGTCTCCGACAATAAAGTCAGGAGTAGTAATCGATCCTGCTTCTACAGAAATTACTGCTGCGTCTTCAAACATATACTTGCTAAGATTCGTTGTGTTTTCGATAATGGTTTTCATTTTATTTTCCTTTTAAAAGTTTGTTTTTGCTGACAATAGGTGTCAGCATTTATTGATGGAATTACCATCAGTGTGCACGTACTATTTATCATACGCAATATTACCTATAAAGAGGTGTTAATAACTCTTTAAGAGTAGTTTAGTTGAGGACAATGCCTTGCCTGCTATAACATTAATTGTATCTGGACTAGTTCCTAACGTACCATCTTCTTGAACATAGTAAGTAGTACCTGTTATTAATCCAGTTTGATTAATGGATAATCCGCCTTGTAATGTTATTTCTGCTGTCTCTCCGTTAGTGTATGCCGACGATGACATACCAGTAAAATTAGTTGAGGTAAGATTAGTTGAAATCGTAGGTAATACTTCTAATTGTCCTATAGTCGCTGCGCCATAAGCAGAAGTAGAAATAGCCATATACTTTCCAGAGTTAGTAGGATCAAATGCAACGGCACTTTTGTAGGCGAGAGAGTCAGAAGTATATGTCAGCGTAGATCCAACTGTATAATTAGTAGCATTTGCAATTGTAAAATCATCAAACGTAACTATCAATGCCTTACAGCCGACATTTGGATAAAATGAATTACCTATAAATAACATGCGTCCTGCTGTATTTGGGTCACGATTTACATCTTTAACCGCTATACCAGTATTGTGAAGACCTCCAAGTGTTATTGAAGATAACGAATTAACCTTTACGGCTCTAACATATGAAACATTTGATGCATTCAAGTGATGGGCTTGCACATATACATTAGCTATGCCCGCTGATCTAATATTCATTGTTGACATATATGCTGACCAAGTAACAACAGCAGTTCCCATAGTAATAGTAGTTCCACTAATTGTTAATGGTCTGACTGTTGCGTAATTAGTGCTAGGGTCTCTATAAGCAATTAATGCTTGGTTTGGAACAACACTATCGAAAGCAATACTACCGTGCTGAACTTGACCTGAGATCACTGTGACTATAGTTCCGAATGTTAATGTATCTCCTGATCTAGTTCCAACAACAACACTTAACTGCTGGGACCAAGTAGCACCACCTGCCTTGAAACACTGGATAAATTTACCAGTGTTGTGTGGATCCCATTCAAATGAATTATTATTATACATATTAGTATTGCTATTGGTGTCAGTTGCGTGCGTGCTAAATATTGCTTGATTTCCATATGTAATAGTTGTTCCAGAAACAGTTCCTACTCGATAATAACCTTTATTAGAGGAATCTACATATAGTACAACAAATTTACCCACTTCATTAGGGTCAAAATTAACCTGTGTAGCCGATGTTAGCGACGACTGGAATATAAATGGACTCCCAAATGTCATAACTGTACCTGACACTGTTCCAGCTACGCATGTTCCATAACCAACAGAACCATTCATTCCATCGGAATAAGATATTACAAATTTACCACTATCATTCGGATCAAAAGATACGCTTGGATTTCCTGTGGCTCTGCTATTGCTATCATACTCTTGCATATTGCCTTGACCTTCTGAAAAGTCCAGTCCATCAGAGGCAATTGCAACTTTGGTTACAGTTCCATCATTATTAAGAATAACTGGAGTTCCATCTGGTAAATTACCAGAAGCCACAAACGCTGTACTACCTGAAGCATCAACTCCATCAACTCCATCAACTCCATCAACTCCATCATTTCCATCAACTCCATCAACTCCATCATTTCCATCAGCGCCAGCAACTCCATCATTTCCATCAGATCCTGCTGGTCCTGCTACTGTAGAATCTGCTCCTGCTGGTCCTGCGGGACCAGTTGCTCCTGTTGCTCCTGCTTCACCTGTTAATAATAATGATGTAGAAGATAATGCACGTCCTGCCTCAACGCTAGGATTATCAGCAACAGTAGAAATAGTACCATCAGTCTGTACATAGTAAGTTGAGTTAGTGACAAGTCCTGTTTGGTTTGTTGACACACCGCCAGGCAACGTAATTGTTGCTGATTGGGTATCAATGTATGCCGCTATTGATGTGCCCAAGAAATTGGTTGAGGTTAAGTTAGTAGCACCTATCGTATTGAACGCAAATCTACCTACACCAACAAACCCAAGATCACCCGTACTTGCTGCATATGCGTATACAAATATATCTGGATCTTGCGGATGGTAGAAAGACGAAGATGTCGAACTCTTGTAGCCCAGACTAACTGGAGACCCGAACGTTATAGATGTTCCACTATAGGTTGCTGGAATAACTATATCATTATCTGGCGTATACCCATGACGAATAATTAGTTCGTTTATAGTGTTAGGATTAAAAATAATAATTGGACTAGATATTTCCCTTGTAGCAAACACGTGTGACGTAGATATAGTGTGCGTAGAAGCGTCAGTGACTTGTCCAACTCTCGCTGTCCCATAGTTAGAGTTGGCTTGATCACCATAGGCAATGACAAATCTACCAGCATTTGTAGCATGGGGATCAAATCTAATATGCACGCTATCAGATGAGTTAGTAGTTAATAAGTTACTATTACCACTAACGTTAATAGTATTAAGATTATTATCACTAACAGATCCTGAATACGAGTATGAGTAGTTATTAGCAAGTTTAGACACTGCGATCCACTGCCCAGCAACATGAGGATTAAACTCTACTGCCACTACATTGCTTGCACTGCTTAAAGTAGCAGATGTACTCATAGTTATGGACGTACCACTTACTTGCATAACCCTAACTTCAGTATTGTCATTAGAATCTCCATACGCAATCACAAAGCGACCAGCAGTATTAGGGTCTACAGTTAAACTATGTTGATACTGCGAGTAAGAAGTGTCATTGTTAAATGCAACTCCTGTACCTACTGTGACCGAAGTGCCACTAACTGTAAGAACCTTTGCCTCAGAATTATAAACAGATTCGGATACTACTTCGACAGGATCAACATAAACTGCGGGGTGTACAGTCGTGTGTGTAGTTACAGTAGTCTCCATCCATTTATAAACTGGGGATGCAACAAAGCGTGTATTTTGGGTGCCAACGCCAGAAACATAAGTATAAGCATTATGATCTCTATATCCACCGAGTGAATCGCCTGCAAACTTAGTTACTACTGTATTTGCGACAGTGCTAGTACCTTCAATACCTCTTCCTGCCTGAGCCCATGAGATGGAAGAACTGGAAAATCCACCAGTATTCCATTGAGTTGAGTGGGTACTGATGTAAGTTCCATAGAAGTAGTTGGGATTATTGTTTAGATCGTAAATAACTTTTACAGTTTTTCCTATAATACCAATTTGTTCAGTAACAGATGTATCATGATAAGTATTGTATTCTGGTATCCAATAGCCAGGAGTTACCGAAGTACCAAAAGAAGAATAAGCAACAAGAAAACTTCCTGGAGTGCTTGAGTCACCTTTTATAGCCATACTTGTAACACTAGATGCAGCAAATTCAACTGGCGTGCCGAAAGTTATGCTATTACCACTTATGGTTCCAACTACGGCTTTTCCTAAGTTATCACTGTCTTTAAAAATAACAAGAATTTTGTTTGTTCCTGCAGGGACACACTGTATATTCGAAGCATACCCTGTGGCTTGGCCTGTTGGGATAGCATATCCAGTATTTTCGTAAACTGCAGGAGTAGTAGTTACTAAACCACCAACAGCTTCAACCGTACCATCAGCATTAAGAATTACTGGAGTGCCATTAGGTAAGGTTCCGCTTGCTATAAAGTCAGCCTGTGCGCCCAAACCATCAATACCATCAGATCCAGTTTCACCTTGAATACCTTGAATACCTTGAATGCCTTGCGGACCTGATGCACCCTGTGCGCCAGTTTCACCTTGAATTCCTTGAATTCCTTGGGGACCTACTTGTGCGGAATTGTTAATTAGTTCTGCATCTACATAAGCGATTGTCGCTTTCAATGCCAATGCATTTGTCATCGTACTTGCGAAACTAGCATCATCACCTATCGCATTTGATAATTCATTTAATGTGTTCAATACACCCGGAGCGCCATTGATAAGATTAGATATTTCTTGATCTACATAACCTTTTGTGGTTGCATGACTAGTTGCAGTTGGTAGACCTACATTAATAATTTGATTGTTGTCTAAATCAACCTTGTCACCAAATACAACTGCGTCACCATCCTGGTCAGTAATTTTCTTGTTTGTTGCAATTTGTAGTGTACCAGCAACATTAATAGTTGTATCAGACGCGAGTGTCAATACACCATTACCTTCAACTTGAGTAGTTAGTGATTGATCAACTGCTGATTTAATAAAGAGAGTTCCAGCAGTTAAATCAATTACTTTTGTTCCATCTAAGTAAAGACCACTAGCAAGATATAAATCTCTCCATGTCTTAGATAATGAACCTACATCATAACCAGTTGTGCCATTTGAATTTATAGAAGGTACAAGATGTCCCGCCCAACCAGTGCCACTATTTTCGGCAATTGCCGTATCTACATAAACCTTTGTTGCAGCATGAGTACCAATTACAGGTGTACCAGTAATTGTCAAATTACCTGTAATTAACGAATCACCAGTAGTTCTAAAACCACTGTCCATTTCAAATTTGCTTTGAGCCATTTTCTGAATCTCTCCTTTAGTTATCTGTATTTATGCAAATACCTAATCATATATATACGGATCCTGCTCTTGTAACTTCTTTAACTTCGCTTCCATGCGCTTCTTATACTTGCGCTCTGCCATTTTTCTCTTTACCCACTTAACTGGATTAAACATCTTTCGTTACCACCTTTACATTATACTGCTCTGTCCAACGCTCTGCATCAGATTCGGTATCTACCATTGGTTCACCTTTAATATTCAAACTCGTATTCAATAACATCGGGCAACCTGTCTCTTCATACCACGCCTCTAACAATGCATACAATCCCGAATGCTGCTCTCGTGTCACTGTCTGTACTCTACTAGTATTATCATAATGTGATATAGCAGGGAACAAATCAGGACGACGACACACACCTACAAATTGCATATACGGACTACTGTTACAACCATGCGGCATATCAAAATAATCATGTAAATGCTCTTCCATAATAACAGGTGCAAATGGTCTGAATGATTGTCGCTGCTTTACTGTGTTCACCAAATCTTGCATATCACTACCACGAGGATCTGCCAACAAACTTCTATTTCCTAACGCTCTCGGTCCAAACTCTGCTCTACCACTCGCTACACCAACCATACCAATTGTTGTCAATTCTTTCATCGCTGCTTTCACTGGATAATCACCGACAATGTTATATCCCAAGTAAGGACTATTCCATTCAACATGTGTACCCAAATGATCTAACACACAACCAATCGCACTACCAGCATCACCCGGATTAGGCATTATCCATACACCATCATAAAACTTATGTGCAATACTATTCGCAACACAATTCAATGCACAACCACCCATAAGCACAATGTTATCTGATTTAATCAGTACCGATGTTTCAACCAATAAATGCTTGAATACCTTCTCATATACTGCTTGCACTCCGGCTGCTATATCTGCATAATCTTGTACTTTGTTTAAGTCAGGTCTCCAATCTCGACATCCTCTATGTAAATTCTTTTTAAATTTAACCTTCAACGAACCATATTCCAATGGCTCAAAAAAATCATTCAATATATCATAATAGTATTTCGTTGGGTCACCTATCGCTGCCCACCCCATTAATATATATTCATCTTCATTAGGCTTTAAACCAATACGCTGAGTCATTGCACTATACCATAAACCAATACTATTTGGATATGATTGGCTGAATTTCTTTTTTAGTTTATCGCCTTTACCATGCCACACAGTTAGTGTCTCAAACTCACCAATCGAATCAATTACCAATACAGCAGCATCATCAAACGAAGATGTATAATAACCTGCGGCTGCGTGACTTCTATGATGTGAATGATATTTTAGAGTGCAACTAGTAAATGGATTAGTTTCTATACCTAACTTGCGAAGTGTTGTTGCTGGACTTTCTTTTGTGAATGCAGTCTTGTACTGACCTGCTTTGATTTGACGTAGACGTTTAGTAATATCATTCTCGTACCAATGTATTTCTTTAGGATCACCTAACAATAATGCTTGACTGATTATTTCATCATTCAATAGTTTGTCGTTCTTGATACCACTTGATCTTTCACTGTGTGCTGAAAATAGTAATGTTGTTCCATCAAATACAGCCAGTGCAGCATCATGTGAATTGGCAGTTATACCCCATCTAATCATTAGTAATTACTCATATACAACTATTTATTCTCTCTTAAATATAAGGACTAAAACGATACCAATCAGGCTTCTCACTAATACGATACTCAATACGCTCACGTATAATATCTAACGCTTCTTGATCAGGTGTATATGATTTATATAATTCATCAGGCCACTGCCAACGCTTGAATACTCTAGCAGGATCAGGATTCATTCCACGCTTAGTCATTTCTTCTCGCAACTCGTCATACCTATCAGATAGATACTTACCCTTATCGTAAAAGAATTTAACATGTCCTTTATTTAATGTGAATATCTTAGGCAATGTTACTTTAGTTTGCGCCCAATTCTTACTAACAATTGATCGCTGTAACGAAGAACCAACCATAAAGATTTCTCTATACTCTGCAACTAAATGCTGATCGGCTAACTCGCTAGGTGGTACAAGATTAATTCGTGTCATTAATATACCTTAATTAATTAATTATTATACAACAATGAGCCTTACTTGTCAATATTTTCTTTTACCAAATACTACTTTGTATTACAGATATCAAGCCAACTAGGCACCACGTGTTCTTTTAATTGTACTGATTCACCTAAACAAGATTCAAATCTTGCAAGATATGATTCAAGATCACTTTTTGCTTGATCTGAAAGCGAAGACTCGGCTAAAGTCTTATATAGATTATCTAAAGCCTCAAATACTTCTTTCGTCATTTATATCTCCAATTAATTGTCAATCTTCTCTGTCACCAAAACCATGATCAATCATTACACCAAAGCGCAACTTACCATCAGGCGTTAAACCAAAGTATCTAACAGTAGCCCAATCAGGCTTATCACCATTCAATAACTTTGTCATATCTGCTTGTGTACCACGACAACCTGCTTCACATGTAGTACCATCAGATAGTTTAATTAAAATCTTCTTTGCACAACCAGACCAATTACCTTTACCTTCAAGTACTTCGACTACTTCAAATTCATCAGTAACAAACTCTTTACGCTTCAATAAATTCTTTGAACGCTTGTTCTCATACTGACCATCAAGACGAACCATCTGTCCTTCATAACCATTTTCTAGGTATTCACCATAGGTATCATCTAATTCAACTTGTGTCTCAATCAAAGTAGAAGGCACTGCTTGAACAAAATTAACATTGAGAACTGCATCATGATATGATTTATCTCTAGATTCAAATGATCCTTCTTCACATATATCATACACATGATACTGAACTAACTTCTTTGATTCTGATAACTCGTCTGCGCTCGGCTTTACTTTGCGCACCAACGAAACAATCTTATTGAAATCATCTTTAAGTTCATGGTTATACAACTCACCATCTAATACCATATCAGGCGACTCTTCAAATAGATACGCTAATGCTTCCCAAATATGCGGAATAGAAGTAATCTCTTTACCTGATCTTGACCACAACCCATCCTTGCGTGCAATACAACGAATACCATCTAACTTAGGTTGCGAGTATACAGGGAACTGTACAGGCTTCTTTAACTTAGCATAATCAGCAGCAAGCATAGGTTTAAACAAATGAAAATTATCAATATCTTCAACTCTTGTGAAGTACCCTTTCTCAAGTTGCTTTTTGTGTTGAGCGTTTGATTCAGCAAGTGCTTGTTCATGTCCTGATGTTTCATTTGATCTACCTACATTCTTTGCGTCACTCTTACGCCAACCTGACGTAACTAAGTTACCATTGTGAATACCAGCGATAGTTCGCCACTGATCATCTTCTACTTCTGTAACCCAACTTCTTACTTTACCTTTTGTGTCACGCTTGTATAATGTTTCCATAAAACTAACTCCAATTAATAATCATTAAAATCTGGATAACCACTATCAGTATAATATGGTTGATTAAAATTAGGATCATCTTCACCAGTAACTTCTTTAATCTCTGGGATAAAATGCATTAATGTATTCTCAATACCCATCTTCAAAGTCTCAACACTACTTGAACAACCACTACAACTACCACTCAATTGCGTACTCAGAATACCAGTATCCATATCAAAACCAAGCACGTTTACCTGTCCACCATGTTGAGCAACATTAGGTGTCACATACCTTTCCATTACTTCATCAATATTTGTTAAAATTTCTTCTTTAGTTCTCATTATATTCTCTATTTAAATATCATTAACTGAAACTAGACCTGGATTGATCCACTCAGCATATAAACCATGTTCACGTAGTTTATCACAAACAGACTGCTTTACACCAAACTCACCATATGCATACATATGATAATCAGCCCATATATCATGCTCATTATCTTCTGCACTTATAAAAAATGATTCTTTATTATCCACACCCACAAATACTGGACAACCCATCTTCTTTAATTCGGTAAATGCTTTACGATGATTACGTTTCATAATATATTCCTTTTAATTAATTAATTAATTAATTATGCAATACCATACTTAATATTAAAGTCACTCATTATCTTTTCATACCATACAGGATTTGCATCAGACAAAATACCAACTGGTGTACCTGTCTTCATCAACTCAGCATACGATTCAACAGTGTGATTCTTGATCAGTTCTTTACGAAACTGCGACATCGTTAATGGCGTACCCTTATACTTGAAACGTGCAATAAACAAGTCAATACCAGTTCCAACACGTGTAGGATGAACACCCGGCTTATCTGCATAAACAGGCTTATTTGCATAAGAACCCTTATACATTAAGTAACCACCATGATAACTAAAATCTTCTTTATTAAACTTAGTCATAATATTTCTCTCGTTAATTAACTTATATAACTATTATACATCAATGATCCTTACTTGTCAAGAATTAATTAATTAATTAATTATTAATTAAATAATATATTAACGATATTGTAACTTTAATAACATCTGCTCACCATCAGTCTTATTCAATTCTCTACACCACTCATAAAAAGAATACTGCCTATCATTTAAAAACCACTCGTCAAAAATATCTGAGCGCAACTGAATCACCGCTGGTCCATCTTCTCTATGTACTTCACCCAATTCATTATACCAATACACATCACCATCATTATGCAACCAACTACCATCAGAACGCTCATATGCATCGTAATCTTCTATGTGAACATCCCTTGCTGATATTTCATATTGATCAAATTCCCCTTGAAACTTATTACCCATAACGCAACCTCAATAACATCTTCTCTTCATCTGTCTTATTTAATACATTACACCACTCTATAAACGAACACCTAATATCAGCAACATACCACTTATAAGATACTTCACTCGTACCTAACTCATGCGCTGGTCCATCTTCTCGGTGGTATTGACCCTTGTCATTATAATAAGTAATACATTTAAAATAATCATTCTTTGTATGCAACCAACCACCATCATCTTGCTTCTCTGCACCATGCCAAAACATATCATACGATAACGATGTAAGTATACCATCTACTACTGATTCCGATCCACCAATACCAGCATTACCCATAACGTAACCTCAACATCATCTTATCTATATCTGGTATCGGTGACTCTTCAAGCCATTGATTAAATGAATAATATTGATCACCATGTAAATACCACTGAATATAACCTAGACGATATGTAATAGCAGGTCCATCTTCTCTATGATATGCACCATCTTCATTATACCACATTTTACCATTATACGAATCTATATAACTTCCATCCGATTGCTCTACCGCAGCATATTCTAAGATATCATCATCCCTATCACTAATATTAGACTCTGACTCTAATGGAAGGTCTATACTACTATGCATACTGTAACCTCAACATCATCTTCTGTTCATCCGATATAGATACTAATTTAAGCCAATGAATAAAATCATACTCAGCATCATGTAAGTAATATTTAACGCGAAGTACATTAGGCGAAGTTGATTGTGTGGTTAATCCCTCACCCTCTATATATTCCGAATCTAGACTGTATAGCGGAAAATTATTCTTACATATAATCGCCGGACCTTCACTATTGTGTCGCCTACCATCTTCATCAAAATAAAGAATATTACCACCCTTAGTTTTATAACTACCATCGGGTTGCATAGTTGCGTTAAGATACTTGATATCACGATCTCTAGAACTACTCATAACATAACCTTTTAATTAATTTATTTAACCATTGTACAGCAATGAGCATTGCTTGTCAAGCATACTGTAACCTCAACATCATCTTCTCTTCATCTGTCTTATTCGTTAACATACACCATTCATTAAAATCTAAATCCTGGTTGTCATTAAAACACCAATATATATGACCTTCTGTAGTAAATATCGC
>Ga0209092_10000891_pt1 | contig 30227 bp, 23 predicted proteins | sample FraStrMetagenome_FD_187446 | JGI IMG/M metagenome (GOLD analysis project Ga0209092, IMG submission 187446) | Marine eukaryotic phytoplankton communities from Arctic Ocean - Fram Strait ARC3M Metagenome (SPAdes) (version 2) | ecosystem: Environmental > Aquatic > Marine > Oceanic | place: Fram...
GGTAGGTAATTACTTAATTGTGTCCCTAAGATATATACACGTGTAAGAAATGCATATCGTTAATAATTTTGACATGACGGTCCTCAGGAATATGTAGCGAATGTGTGGATCATATGCATTTTATCCTAAATCCTATTATCTCTGTTGCGAGACACCGATGGTGCTTTTGATGTGAGCATAGAACCTCCAAACCCCAAACGAAAAATCTTCCAAAATTTAAATGCAATTGTTGAAATACAAAATATTAGATTCATATCTCAGTTGAATGGATTTTTTGATTGATTTTGTGCAGTCAGTCTTAAAGACGCTCATTTAAAGTGGTTTCGGAATAGTAACAATACAATAACATTTTAGAAAAATTTGTTGAATTGATTTGATCATAACAATTCCAAACAATTTCACTTGTCCATTAAAATTTACTACCACAGCATTACAATTCTCCTTTCCTTTGAATAAGAGAAAAGTAGCAATTCTATTTACATATTACAAATCTATTCAATATAGTTTCTCTCAAAATCGTTCTTGTGTGCGCATGTTGTTCGAACAAAAATTCTGAAATGAAAGTATATGGGAATGATTAGAAATAATGCTATGGGATAGACTTTGTGAGAACAGAACAATCAAGCATTCATGTGAACCGCATGCGTGCAATCAGACCATCAATTTTCTTTTTAAAAAGAATGTCATTCAATTTTTTGATTTCTACTGAGTGACATCATTATCAGCGTTCCGAGCGTCTCATCTCACTTGTGCTGTAAAATTATGAACAGGTTCCTTTGAAAAGGAAGAAAAATGTACCAAACTACTCAATATTATTTCGTATGTCATGTCATTTTATGTGTAAGATATTTTGTTAATGAGGGTTCTCTATACCTGCTCTACGTCAGATGTGGCGTAGCTATTCGATTCAATATTATTTCCTATGTATGCATTTTCGGTCTTTTTCATATTTTGCCGGACTCCTAATTAACATCATACAACGGAGTGTTTCTTATGTAATATCCGTTAAACAAATCAGAATGCAAAGACTTCTTTTTGAGATTAAATGAAGCAGTTCTTTTCAAAAAGCTGTCATGAACAAAAATTCCGGAACTAATTTTTGTAAGCTATCAGCAGAGGGTTCCATTGAAACCCTTCCATACGTCATATGAATTTACAGAATAAACTTGCTTCCTGTTCTATTTATTTATCACATATATTTCTTAACAAATCATGTGGTACTGCACTGACGTGTTTTGCATAATGATAATTAAACCTTAAGTATAAAAAACCGACAAATTTTGGCTCTGCATGAAAAAACCGCAACAAGTACAAAATTCTGGAAGTTACTTTCTGATTGGCTACATTCTATAGAAGGCACATGGATTGCATTCAAGAACTCATTGAACAAAGAGAAGTTTGTTCGATGAAGCCTCAATCAAAATTTCAGACAAACCAGGTTTGTTTCACTCTTTCACACAGAAAACTTTCCCCTTCTATAATAGAGATCTTCGACCTCATTTCTTCTCAAAATTGGAATGTATTGAAGGAAACTTTAAAAAAAGATATTTTTTTGAATCATAGAAACATCGTTCCAGAGTGCACTGGAACTTGCTGTCATACATGTACATCCGATCATAGCATATTACATTTTGCTTGCCAATTTCGACCACCCTACAATATTTTCAAGCTTCTACTCAAAGCGAATCCCAAATCCGTCACCGATCTTGATTGTAAAGGACGTTATCCCCTTCACATAGCCTGCAAGCATGGTTGTAGTCCTGACATCATTCGTAAATTAGTCTCAAAAAACATTTTCGCTGCCAAGAAACCAGATCTCAAGAACAGAACTCCGTTGATTCTCGCGATGAAAAGTTATGTTCGTCGGTCAGGACTGGATTGGGAGCAAGCAAATCGAAATATCTTTGAGATAGCTACTGTTCTTCACGAGCTCGACCCAATCTCATTACTGATTAAAGATATCAAGGGATTTACAGCGTTAAATTATGCAAGGAATCAAGAACTCTCTATTATCATAGTAGAGTATATACAAGAAAAATATGATCATGCAAAAGTAATGATGCAGTACAATCAAGATTACGTTATGTGTCAATTGAAAGTAAATAATATGAATCACTCGAAGTTTGTTGAGTTTTGTAAAACGAAAGAAAAGAGCCAGATTTATAACTCAAAAAAAGAAATTCTTCTGGAAAACCAAAATCTGGAAATGTTACCACAAGCAAGGGCTGCATAAAATCTTTTTGAATATGAAAGTCAGATACACTTTCTTTCTACAAGTATGGAGTTGTGAAAATTAGAGATGAAGTGAGGGTTATTATAATGATGTTTTACGAGGTAGTTACATCAGTTGTTGATTCAAGATGCTCATATCATGTCAAAGAAGAAATTGCTTTGTTTTTCCGTTTCCTGCTTATATCACTGCGAAATATTAATGATAATATTGCTATGTATTTTTATTCTACATTTCTTTTCTTTAAAGTAACGATGTAAGGTATTGTACATTAAACGGTTTTTGCGATTCTATTGCTTCTTGATTATCATGAGACGTCGCTTTCTTTTTTTTATTATAGATCTACATATATATCTATCTATATGAATATGTATTCTTTAGCACCTAAACAATATTCAAATACGTAAGCGCTCTAAATAGCTCTGTTATGGTGGGATCCATGCATTTTCAGAGATACCTACAGATGTCTTCATATGTAAAATTTCGTTCTGTACGTAGAACTATTTCGACATCTTTCATCACAACAAGCATTGCGCATGATAAGAGTTCTCTTCAAGTATAAGTATGACAAAGGGTTCGCTTTGAAGTGCTCCTTTACATAACCGTTTTTTACCCATTGAATTTAATTAACTACATTATGAAATTGCAAATAATTGTAAAGGTTACTGCCTCGTTCAGTATCCTTGGGTGGATTCCATTGATCTTACAAAATGCTAGGTTGTCGAATTCTTTCACTTTATTGAGTCCTTCCTTCACGAGAAATAAATATATTCGTATTCCAACGTTGTTGTCTTCCTCGTCATTTCAAGACGAAAGCGATCATGTGATCGCTGTTCAGCGAAATCTATTCAAACTTGATCCAAAAGCATCATCGAGTATAGGGAGTAAGATTCTAAACTCCGATTATCAAATAGAAGAACATGTGTATTTTCGTAATGATCCCAATGAAGAAGAATTTATTGATACTGGTATAAAACGATACATCCTACGAGGTCCACCAAACAAGGCTAGCGCAACATCTTCCAGCGACTATAAATCTACTGATGATACTGGACGACGAAGAAGAATGACTCGGGTAGGACCACCAATTTTTTCCATTGAGATTCAGGAACTAGTATCAAATGATAAGAATGCACCTGGAACAGGATCTTCTACTTGGGAAGCTTCTATTGCTATGTGTATATTAATATCCTCTTGTCCGGATGTGCTTCAAGGAAATGTTCTTGAATTGGGTAGTGGAGTTGGACTCGCTGGAATTTTCTCTTCTTTGTGTGCTGGTGCTGTCGATCAAATAAGCAATGATGATAAAAACAACAGAGAAGTTACGTACTTTTTTCCTGATATGGTTGAATCAATTTCATTCACTGACTATAGTGATGATGTGCTTGATGTTTGTCGTATGAATGCCAAGAAATATTTTTCAGACGAAAAGTATTCAGTGAAAAAATTAGATTGGTACGAAAACTACATATCATCCAGTAAAGATGCAAATCAATATAACACAATACTTGGGACCGATTGTGCCTACTTATTTCCGGACGTTAAGCCGTTGGCACGTACAATTGCTTCTAATTTAGCCACCGTCATGGAAGGCGGAAAAGCTTTTATGCTTGGTCCATTCAATCGTGATGCAATGCATTATCTTCAAACTCAATTAGCGCAATCGTATGAAATGGATTTAGATGTCGGTGTGATAAGTATGGATGCCTTTCAATTGGAAACAGTTTGGTTACAAAATATAAAAGAAAAAAAAGATGTAGAAAGAAGTGCCGACGATGGGTCGAAAATCTATTTTTGTGAATTTACATCGAAAACGAATACAAAATATTTAATGCTAGAAGCTATGCACCACAAAGACTTTCTAGGCGGGGAAGATTCAAAAGCATTTTTTCGAGATGCAGGTGATGATAATGATGCAAGACACCCTTTTCTAGGATCTGAACTATAGTAGAAATTGACCGAATCCTGATTCAAATAAACATTGAATATAAGCCCACCATAAATTCAATATTGAAGTGATGAATGCACAACGACAATTTTTCAAAACAGATTACGTATTTTTATTGCATTCAAAGAATTGAATGTCGACTCATGGTCTTCTCTGCATCATTTGTACAGATTCAATTGTTTCCCCATTACCAAAATAAATTATCGTTTTTACCATCAAGCGTTGCCTATTTTCAGCCCACTGATATGTCTCAAAAATTTCTTTTAATTGTTCTTTTTCATTTTTCGCTTCATTGATGTCATTATCAATCATTTCTTCATTAGAGGGATAAAGGCATGTGCGTTTTACAGAAATTTCACCTTGTTTATTTGGAGTGCGAATAGCAACTGATTCAAACACAGCAGATCCAACGACTTTACGCAATGGTGAAATAGACTCTGAGTTGTGTTGGTCTAAGTTCACAATAACATCAAGATGGTTAGGAGTTTTGATATGAAGAATATTTTTGTCGATGGTCACAAGTAATATCTTTTGTGACAGATTTTTAGAGACTGTCATGCCATCACCTGCTTCTATTCGGGATATAAAATAATATGGATCAATGGTTCCATAGGTTCCTGCTTCAATGGGTGCATAAGAAGAATTTGAATCATCTAATGGTAATATTTGTGGTGACTTTTGTTGCTCTTGTTCGGTAGATGCATGTGCGAATTCATTAGAAATAGGCTCTACTTTTGGTTGTGTTTGTAAACTTGTTTTAGGAACCTCCAAATTGGTTAAATGCTGTCCAGTTTCATCAATTTTGCGAAAGATTCTCTTTGCTTTGATTACTTTTCCTTTTTTAGACGTAAGTATACTTTCAGAGACCATAATTACGTTTTCAGATTCCTTGGAGTTTTCAAGATGACTGTAAACAACTATCTGAAACTTATGACTTTCTTCTGTCCTTACCATTTTCATTCTACCATCCTCCAGAAACGATATATGATCTAAAAATACTAGTCCTGTCTCTTTTTGCATCATTATTTTTGTCTCTCTGTCATTTATTTGATATTGTACATTTTTTGTCACCTCACCTTTCCCTCGTACACTTGCATGAACGTGAAACGCTATAACTCCTTGATTCAAAAATGTGTCATTTGAGTCATTACTGCTTGGAGCAATGGTAATAGCCTGCACAACATCTGCAGCATCGACCAATTTTCTTCGAACAAATCCCATGCCTTGAGCAGACAGAAATGCTTGAGTATTCACATTTTGAATCAATTTGTATGTTCCATTGAAATCCATATTAATATTTATTTTCCTTGGTTTTGTTTTGATCGACTCAATGGGGAGATTAGGAGAAACTAAAATTGGTTTGGACGTTTCCTTTATGGAAAACACTTCAACACCAACATAGAATATCATTAAAGCTGTGTAGTATGGGACAAGGAAATCAATCCAACCAGTCACATAGTCAAGAAACTCTTGTAGAATTGTTAAAAAAAATGGAAAACCCATCGTAACTAAGCATGAAAATATAGATATGCTAAGACAAGTATGGTTTGTTTTGATTTGTTCGAATGATAGGAACTATTACAGTAGCAGTGTCCTCTGGAGGTGCATAAAAGAAATTGATATTTGATCAAACAAACAAAGTGTGTCATCGATGCATGTTTTTTTCTCATGATTATACTTCGGGCCCGAAAAGGACATGGTTGAGTCGCGGGCTAACGGTCAATTTCAAAAAGATGCCTTGTTTAGAGTACAGGATAATGTTTCAGAGCTAGAGAGAAAGTACAGAACCACACTACTGTACTGCATGATATTTGAAATTTATGATTTTACGAGTTCTAATACCACGCTACACGTGCAGGACGATACTACCATACCCTTCTATGGAAGATGATCCGCATATCACAGATTTTGCCCTTAAAATCCCCAAATTATTGCAACATCGAATTTCCTCACAATTTCGCCCTCCAAATTATGACTACAAGCACAGGCGATCAAGTAGAGCCTCATGTTTTGCGACGCTTTGAACTCTCTCAAAGAATGGGAAAAGGAGCTTATGGAGTTGTATGGAAAGGAGTTGACAAAAGAACTCGAAAGACTATTGCATTGAAAAAATGTTTTGATGCATTTCGGAATGCAACGGACGCACAGCGCACATTTCGTGAGGTCATGTACCTTAAGGAATTATCTGGTCATGAAAATATTGTACAATTGCTTCATGTCATCAAATCTGAAAGTGACTTAGATATCTATTTGATCTTCGATTTCATGCAAACAGATCTTCATGCTGTCATTCGCGCCAATATCTTAACTGATATTCATAAACAATACATAGTTTATCAAGTCCTGAGTGCCCTTAAATACATGCACAGTGCAGAATTGCTCCATCGTGACATAAAACCAAGCAATTTACTTATAAACTCCGATTGTCACCTGAAAATATGTGACTTTGGCCTGTGCCGATCAGTTGCGGAAAAAGATGGACCAAAACCAGTTCTTACAGATTATGTAGCTACAAGATGGTATAGAAGTCCTGAAGTATTGATGGGTTCAACAAAATACACAAAGGGGGTTGATATATGGTCTATAGGGTGCATTCTAGGCGAAATGATGTCTCATCGACCAATTTTACCAGGAAATTCAACAATGAATCAAATTGAGAGAATTCTGGAAGTCACAGGAAAACCTTGTGAAGAAGATATCAAGTCGATGAAATCTCCATTTGCAATAACTATGATTGAAGCGATCAGCCATAGAACCTCGCTAGTCTCATTAGTAAAGCTCTGTCCAGGTGCATCCCAGGAGGCTTTGGGTCTTATGCAACAATGCCTAAAATTTAATCCAATGAAACGATGTTCTGCAGAAATGGCTTTAAAACATCCTTATGTGGCAGATTTTCATAATCCTGATTCTGAACCTTATTTTCCTCATGGCTCAATTCAAGTAAGCATTATTGTTATTTTTACAACCCGAGCTACAAAATTTTTTTATTTCAAATGTTTTCTTACTATGTATACATAACATCCTTGCAGATTGATATTGATGATAACACAAAACTGTCAGCGGCCGATTACAGAGAAAGATTGTATGAGGAAATTCAAATCAGACGAAAGGAATCACGGCGAAAGCATAAGGATATTCTCATCAAACGAGGAACTTTCTCAAATGCAATTTCTGTTCCCATAGATGATACTGTAGAATGATGTTTAAATTTATTGTTTTCGTTGGACAGATGCTTCCATTTTCTTTTCAGTTTTCGGAAGAAAAGTATATTTTAAACAATTCAATTTCAATAAATTGTTGCGAAAGAAGATAATTGTTTCATTGAAGGCCAATTTTTATTTATCCATTTGGCATTTTCATTAGAAACAATTTTTGCAACAACAAAACAAAAATTTAATTATCGCATGTAAGAAAGTATTATCATGGTCATCAAAATTTTTAAAGATTAGCTTAGTATATATCTGTCTTTTTGTTTGTTGTTCTAAAGAAGCGTACAGGAAGAAGGATCTTTGAAATTACTCGGAAAGACTACTTTTCACTTGAATTTAAACGACGATAGTACTGAATTGCTTCCACAGTTTTACCATCTGCAAATTTTGCTGTGCTGGTAACAATAAGAACTTTTTTATCAGGTGCAAATTTCCTCACCACAAATATTTTATAGTTATACTCGCTATTCGTTTTGGTAACACACACTCCACTCCCATCTTCTAAATAAGACACTTGATCCATGTATACACGATCTTTCACCTTCGACTGCACTAGTGGTCCATTTATTGTGTATTCTGTTTCACTATTAATGATCCCTGAGACCCTAATTTTTAGCATAGAACCTTTGTGAGTAATATGATGGGTTGTAATTGCTTTATTTGCAGCATTGCGAAGGGCCCAGTTTACACCCTGGGCAGCAAGGAAATTTTGAAAATTAACGTTTTTTTCCAACCGAAATGAACCATTGAGATCTATGTAATCCAATAAATCTTTTTTATTCCCATTTTCCACAGTACTGGATAAACGGTCATCACTTTCGACCTGATCACTTTCATCTTGCGATTTTTCATCATGTGTAATATTTGTTTCAATCCCTGATGGTTTTGGACTTTCTTGAATTTCTTTCGTTAACGTAATCTGTTTTACAGTAGCTGGTGCAGCATCTCCTTTCGAAGTCTTCGCGTTATCCCCCAACAAAGTAACCTTAATGCGACGACACGACAAAACTGTAAGCATTATAAATGCCACAATTGTATAAATTGAGGCGAACACATTTACAAGCATTTTTAAGAACTGAACAGTATCCGAATCATCGTAAAAGGACGAACCAACGGCACATCCAAGAAGAAATATAAGAACCGGGGAGGATTCATTATTGGTGAACATATTTCTCTGTCCAATCTCAATTGCAATTGCAAAAGAACTTTATTGGATGATTTCACAGCAGCAGCATACAACTTCAAAAGAAATAATGCCTGCAATATTATGTCCTGCATGTTCACGGATGTTCCTGCATGATAGTTCTTAGGCGCGTAGAATAAATCTTACGTAGATTCAATTTATTTAGTGACTTGAATAAAACAACACATTATACAAGACTCTAATTAGCGCAGCTTCACATTCAATTAGCGAGAGAAAGCTTCTGTTAAATATATTTTATATATAAACGTGTTAAAATGTCAAGTCATCTCAGCGAAAACAAATGAATAAAATTATCAAAATGAGAGAGCTAGAAAAACTGATCTTCTTTTCTCTAGTAGGTTAATATTCTATTTCTAACTCGACATGCAGCTTTCTGAACATCTGCAAAAGTCGCAAATCTAGTTGCGTCAAATATAATGACAAGTTCTTTTTGGTTTTGAGACACACCATAAACCCATTTCTGGGGCAGAAATGTACAAAGCTCGCGCACGGGAAATGCCATGTTTTCAAAATCTGTTTCTGTTGTCTTTATTTCTGAGAAAGTTTCATCCAACGCCAAGATCACATTGTGTGATAGAGTACTGGATAGAAAGCGAGGATAATCATTATGATTCCAAGATAATGACTGGAACTGATTCATATTTTCTTTCAGATTAATGTTTCGAGTGTATATAGCAACATTGTGCTCACAATTGTCTCGAAAAATGATATCAAGACCTTCTTCTCCACCATATTTGTTCATATTTTTTATTATATACTCATGTTGATGTCTTTGATATTGTAAAAGTCTTTTTTCTTCGTATGCATCTATTTTCTTATGAATGCATTCAGACATTTGCGAAAAAAGGGAAATTGAAGGACCATCTTCTTGTGTAGATGACTCACTTGTATCTTCATTATCAATCAAAGATGCTACTTTCCAAGGTGTCAGTGTAGTCGCTTTAGTTTCGATCAAATGAAGTAAGGCTTCGACTTCAAAGTAAAGTATAAAATAAAAACTCCTGCATTGATAGACAATAGCCTTATATTCCGTGATATAGCCTTGTTGCTTACGAGCTAAATGATCGTTTGAATAATCGCTAATGAAGCCAATTCTGTCTCCATTGTCATCAAATAGAGTATTGACATCCAATAACCATATAAACGAATCATTTTCAAGTGTAATACAATCGTGAGTCCTATTCGATTGCCCCATAGAGGGTGCAAGGTATCCAGAATAAGGATTGAATGAAGCCTGCATTAATGACTTTGCAGCTTTTGTTGAATTTATATGCTCACTTGTATTGATAAATCCAGCCGGGAGAGAAAATAAAGATGCATCCATTGCTTTATTCAGTATTGACTTTGACTTTGTCGCGTCATTAATCATTTTGGACCCTCGGTTATTTATTATGTATTTATACAACAGAAGAATTTCTTCCCGGAAAAGAAATGTTTTCTCATATTTTGCTGAACATGCTAGCCCTTCATCTTTGTTGCGAGTCCGAGTCCAAAGTAATTTCCCTTTATAAAAAGAGCTCATTGCTACAAGGCCTTCCGAATGAAACTGAGTAATCATATCATCCATCAATCGACCAATTACCAAATTTCCAGTTATGTCTATTTCAGCATGCTTTGATGGAATTAAACCTCCACCTCCATCTAAATCATTTGAGGCTCTTTTTTCGTATTCACTAGTAGATCTCTTTTTATCACATGCTGCCGGAAATAGTAAATACCTCAACACATTGTCATAATGGAATTGAAGTTCTTTTCTAAGAATGGAAATAGGAAGATTAGGAATCGAATCAGAAATTGTACACTCCAGTTCACTTTTTCGGTTCAGTAGCTTTTGGAGGTCAAGCACTTTTCCCTCTTTATCGCCATTCAAATCATTAGAATGCAAAGTTTCAGGAAGAAGTGAGTCTAGCTTAGCTCTTGTCTTACGGAGTTTTTTGCGTAAATCGATGATTTTTAGCATTTTTTGTACATTTGGTGATTTGTCACGATCATCGAATTGGTTTTGACTTCTTCCAATTCGATGCAAAATTCCTCCTTTACCAGTGACCAAGCAAAAAAGTATATGGCATTTCTTAATAGTTTCTCCAATGCTCTGGGAGTCTCCACCAAGTGCTACAAACGAATTACTGTTTGTACACAATGGGTGATGAATCGGACTTTCTCGCGTTGCTGAAAGTTCTATAGATTCGTTTTTATCAAGATTCGTCAAGTTCTTGTTATTGCAAAATGAGCAAGGATTATTGACCACAAAGTTACAATGTTCTTTCGAAGCACGACGATACACTTCCGCAACAGCGAAGCATTGATTCTCCAATGGTATGAAAATAAGAGTTGAATTGGATAAATGTACTTCATCCACAGCATGTCGTTTCGTTTCATCTTTTGATTTTTTATTAGCGTTTTCCGCTATAAGAGATGAAGAACCTACATTTTCAGTAAACCCTTGAAAAGTTTCGCACATCCCAGTAAATTGAATCGCTTCGCGGAGAATCTCTGCTTTCTCTTCGAGCAAATCGTTGACTGCATTATTTTCACCGATCACTGAAGACCACAGATCACGATTGCACGTATTGCTGGAAAGACCACTCGATATGTGATATTTTACATTATAATAATAGAGAATATAGTCTGACAATTCCTCAAGAATGGCTGATTCATCTCTACAAGCGAATCCTTTGTGAAAAATGACAAGACGCTGAATGGTCGAACTTTGAGTCTTCTTCATTTTTCTTCTAGTTGGTTCCAGTAACAAGCAATCTCTATAAAATTTGTAATCATTCTTTTAAACGACACTTTCAATTTTTGAATGAGACCTTCTGTGCTCAAGCATGAATGATTTTCATGCTCTTTTACCTCTTGTAATGATGAACATGAGGATGAAAAATTAGAATCCTTTGAACGCAATTACGAGACAGCAGCAACTAGTAAGAATCTGCTAAACTCTCGAATCTCTATCTATGTACGAGAGTGTTGATGAGAACAGCAGATAGGATATCATTAATTAAAGAGCATAAATAAATATATATCATGAGTTCTCCATCTAATTAAAAAAATAAGTCCACTTGCTTTTTATCCGTACTTGAAGTTTCCGCAAATTATTTAATTTCTCATTTTTCATCCCCCACTTTTCTTTTTTTCACTTCATTTTCAAAAAGTGACACTTCCGATGAATCAGCATCAAAGCTAATGCAATAGCACTCATATCTCTTCTATATATTTCTTAATAGTTACTTATACTTATCAGATGCATCATTAGGCCACTTTAGAGAATGCCAAGCACCTCTCTTTCATTTAGTGTCATCATTTCCTCAACCTTTCCTGTTCATGAATTTCGTAATACTGCTTCAAAGCCACTGGGTTACTATTTGGAAATAAATGCAATCGAGTACATCACAAGACCAACATTCCTTACCAAATCTAATATATCACATGTCCAAAAAAATAATAAAACAAAGCCTTATTAATCAACAGCAATGCACATAAAAACAGTTTAACATTTGAGATCAAAGACGACACAAACGATTTTAAGTATGCTTAGGCTTCACATCAATGATAAACTAACAGCCCCGTTCCAACAGATCTCTAATCGAGTCCAAAAAGAGCCAAAATGGAGTCGAAGAATGCACCAAGAGGTCCCTTGTCCTCCATCATCTTTCCTCTTGTTACTTTGATTACAATTTTTTGTCCAAGGTCGGTAAGATCGGTGGTAGGCTCCACAAACATCTTCAATACCTTGTTGTCAAGAACAGGAAACTCAAGACCCGACTCGAAAAAGTCCAGAGTGGCCCTCTCTTCATAAAATGGGATACTGGTTTGAACTACAATATTGTCACTGGATACCACAGTAGCTGTTTTGAGTGACTTCTCAAAGATCAAATAGTAACGATCATAAGATCCCTCGTCAAACACGATATGACCGGCTCCTGTATTATCCTTCAGAGTCCAGGTAACAGTAAATTCCTCTTCACTGGAATCGTCGATGTCGACATCGTAGAAACCTCCGTCTGTGGTGTTTGGTGGATTTCGTGGAAATAGTTCGAACTCAGCACCACTTCCAATGGTGCCTTCACTTTTTTGATAAAGCACCTCATTGCCGAAAGTGGTTTCTTCCTCTTGAAAGGTATTCCAGATGATTATTTTTTCAGCGCTAGCAGCGGAGAACAGAGCAAGTGATGTGAGGAGAGCAAGCTTCATTTTTATTGTTGTTTTTATAAAATTATGACAACTTTATTTTGTGATAGTTTCAATTTGTGACAACAGAAACCTTATTGGCTTAATGTCGATTTGTTATTGAAATATACTTAGATTTGACAAAGATTTAAAGTTTCGTAAGTCTCTGTAGAGTGAATAGATATATTATACGTGGTACATTGCCTGTATGTAGAATTCATTCGAATCCTTTCGAAGTATTTGACACTCCAGTTTCAATATGCCTATTTCATTATTAACAATATGGGTTCGTGCTAAATTTAATTAAGAATCCATGCACTGGATAAGCCTTCTGATCAATTTTATATAGCATTATTATTGATGTCACATAAAAAGTTAGAATGGAATATTTATGAATCCGTAAATACTGTACATATTAGGTCCGTGCATTTGGTTAAAGTAATGCAGGTTTGATTTTTGTTGCAGATTTGATTTTTCATACCATATTTTCAAAAATCCAAATCTGCGTACACCAATTATTTCTAGAATTTTGACATAAAACACGTAGGATAACCAAACAAACAAACCTAGGTATATTTCTTTTACCAGATGGTCGGGTCTTATATTTTTTGTTTTGTAAGTTGATCAGTAATATGTAGTTTCGAGTTCTTGATCATTTTGGATATGTAGCACTCTAACATGTTCATAGAATTTGAAAAGATTTTTTGTTGTGATTCTGCAGCTGTGCAAGATCGTTGAGAATTTGCTTAAGACTACTTATCCAGATGATTGATTTCTGTACGATTGACAGCATTTCTGTAGAATCTTTAGAGACCCATGCCAATTAAACACCTCGATTCGTTTTAAAAACATATATTTTTTAGGGACCGTTCCTGTTTATGTTGTTTCAAAAAGTACTTACTTAGAAGTGCTATCTTACTTATGTGAGATCGAAGGAGATTCAAGTCTCTGTGGATTCAACTCGTGAAAAGGATGGTGGATATGAGTTTACTTACATGAAAGTTCTACTGCATTCAATTATGGTTTTGAAGAAAGGGAGTCCCGAGTCCTCTTTTATAAAGCTTCAGCATGATAAAGCTCCTTTTAATTGTCAACCATCTGACGTATTTCTGCGATAAAATTTTTAATAATTTTTTCAGATATTCTTAATATGAATTTATTTTAAAATGAAAGGAAGATATATTTTTTGTTTCAAAATTTTCTGGCGCGGGTTATTAAGTTTTCGTCGTATTTGAAACAAATATTTGTTGTAGAAGGATTCACCTATCATGGACTCATCATCGTCTATGAGTAATGGTAGGCTTGACTCATGTTGTTTAGACAACATGAGTGATTCGGGTGATGAATCTTTGGTTGTCGATGAATCCACTGATAACCAAATACTAGGTCATATTCCTGTAAAAAAGGAACCGACAGAGTCTTCTTCTTTGTTAGATACATGCGTGTCTAACAAAGAAAGTTGGATGGAAGAATTTAGATATAGTAATGAAGTTACAAAATCTAAATGTATTCAAACTGCAATAAAAGAGGTAACTGAAGCTTTGAATCATTGGGATTCAAAGCTTGGGTTAGGTGTATTTGTTCATGGAACGTTTACAGAAAAGGTTGACATATTGGAAGCAATAGACAAAAATAAGAGACTATTGCTTCCATACCTATACTTTGATCCATGTAACTTTCCATCACTCGATGGATTTAAAGGAAAAGGGTGGAGTAATCTTCTGCAACACCTAGAGCGAGAATCCTGTTCAGAAGGATACTCGCTTTGTTGTAATGGATATAGCAGTGGTGCCAAGTCCAAGTATAGAAGAATTGTGTGTAATCACAGTATTTTGTATTGTAACAGTATTCAAGATAGGAAGTCCAAGCCAGGTTATCGTGTTACTAGAACTAGTAACGATAGACTGAACAGCCGAGGTCCTGCTGGACGCAAAATGGCCCGTAGGTCTAGAACATGTAGACCTACGGACCATTCTGAGTGTTGTCCTTTCTTTTTTCTGATTGCATTTGATGAATCCGGATTTTATGTGAGGAATGGTTATGGGTGTTCCAATCGTGTTGGTAACCCTAAAATTTCAAGCGACAAGAACAATTATAAAGTTTGGTTATTAACTCCTGATCATGAAAAATTGATAGCCAAAAGCGTTATAGACGCTAATGCATGCAAAGGATTTGTCTGGAACATTATCTGTAATCGAACTGGGCAAACTGTAAGCTTGAATGCTTGCCATTACCTAGGGACACTAGGTAAGGACTTGAAACGATTAGCCTGCTTAGATAATCTAAGCAGTTCTGATCGGATAATTCAATTTTTTCAGGATAAAAATTATGACTACATCCTGTTATACAATTCAATGAATCAATTCTCTCCTGAGACAATTGATTTATTGAATGATAATTTTGTGTCTTCTAAAATGTTATACACAAATACAAATTTGTAGTGCCACCCAATGAAAAAGTGGATGCAAACGAATATGCAAATCATAGTCGTGTTCATCAGAACCTGAAAAACGACCAGAATTTACTTGTGGCTCTAGCATGGGTTGTTCCTTCTGAACAACGCATGTTTAAGTTGTACCTGGAGACATTGTTTGTTGACTCTACTGAGTCAACAAATAATGAAGAACGACCACTTCTCACTATGGGTGGTTGTGATTCAAGTGAAAAAATGTTCACATTTTTGCGAGCATTTCTCCCTAATCAACGTACCTGGTCTTTCCGATGGATATTTTACCATGTTTTGCCAACGATGTTTTCCAAAAACACCATTAGCAAAATAAAAGTGATAATATCTGATGGTGACGCTCAAGAGTACGATCAGATAGATCACGCTATCAACTTGTTATGTCCCCATGTCGAAAGAATCCGATGTGGATGGCATGTAATCGATAGAGGTTGGGATAGGCATGGACCTACATCCAATCACTATTATGATAAATTAAGTTTCCAAACTATTACGTCGAACGTAAGAGATTGGATGTTTAGTTGGTGCTCTTTGTCTGTTGAAACAGAAGAAGAGTTCAATATATCAAAACAATTTTTCGTACAATATGTATGTTCAAAAGATGTTATTGATAAACTAGACATAACTTATTCTAAAATAGTTTTAAACTTTTTTAGATTGAATGTTGAGCCTGTGTTGCCTAATTTGGTTTTCTACACAAGAAAAAAATTAGACATTTTGATTATTCCAGCAATGTCAAACTTGAGAGTACTTTCTGTGGTATTAAACACGGATGTACACCAGTGACTCCAGCCACAACATTAGATAATAGTGTTACACTATTCACAAAATTGTTCGAAACGGACACTTGTTCCTCTTCTTCAGCCTGTCCTTCCACACTTTTTTCCTCTTCCTCTTCATGTTCAGTATTACCGGATTGGATAGTGCCTCCATCACTATCCAATCCAGTAGAATCGTCACTCCTCTGCTTCATGATATTATCAAGTTGCAGAATGTGATTATAGGTCTGATTGTCAATGTGATGCAACATTGTAGACCTATTTTTTTCAACAGAAGTACGTTTTTAACGTACATCAGTGCAGCACAATGTAGATGACAACCTTCAAGGTATGCTTCATCTACAAGATGAGTGAGAAGATTATTCTCAGTCATACATGCGGTCGTAGTGCATTGTTTGACACTACTATCGAAGCATCTTTCAGCTTCAGGACGTAGTCCTATAGCTGTAAGGGCCAAACTGTTCAAAGGACAGTACACACATTCAGGATGACGTGTACCATCTCTTTCTGCTGCAATGAAATCTTGCAGCTTGTTGTCATCACACAACATATTCTCAAGAAAACCAAGGGTGAATCCGTTATGCTTGTGAAGCTGACGGATTACACGAATCCCTTCTTGTTTTTTCCAAGCAGTGATGATTCAGTGATTGGTTCTCTAAACATACTAACATGAATCTTGTTCTTATAAACAAGGTTCATGAATTGTGTATAATTGTTTATGGCTATAATAACTTGATGTGGTAAAACATTTAAGTCAAATGCTGCATGTAGATGAGCAATATTTTTGTAGCACTGAATATATTCAGGGCTACCAATACAATCGTATGAATTCATAAAACGAGATAGATACTTGTTTGTCTCGTTTTTTTATTCATTCATCCCATCAAATGCACAACCATTGATTGTCATTGTGTATTCTGTAGGTGTGTCTGGTTTATTCACACCTACAGAAAGGACTTGTGATGTAAACTTCACAATACTTTGTAGTTGAGGATTAATTAAATAATCCTCATCTTCAAAACAAAAAGTTGATCACTATTTCGATTTTTACACCATGGTGTTGGCAAAAGATAAAGTCACAAAGATGTTGGAATAAATCCATATCTTTGCGTTTTTCTACCTTCATAAAGATATCGTATGGAAACTCAGTGTTTAAAAACTTTTGTTTCAACGTTGCTTTATGTGGTGGATTTTTTCTAAGGGAATCAGCCCAATAGAAATCCAGAAACTCTTGACAGAATTTAATGGTCCATCCAGACCATTTCTTCCAATTGTTTTGAAACTCTGGATCTTCATCTATGTACACACTATTGTCACATAGAACGAAATTCATTCTTTCTCATTGCATTCCAGAGTCCATACGTGCACGACCTTTGGACAAAGGCAATACAAGAGGGGACCATAGGTACTTTGTGAACCTATGATAAGTAGTGGGTTCCAGTTTCAAAACTGGAATACCCAAACGCCTACAACGCACGAAGTCCTTGATGAATAGTACAAGACTATTCATGTTTGGACGAAACCATAGTTCATAATCATCTATGGGAAACTCAAGTCTAGTTTTGATGAAGTTAACATCAATACTATTCTCGTAAGCATACGTTTTCTAATCATTCACAGATGAGAAAAATGTAGCAATATTCTGTTGCAAGAGTATTGCTTTCTGGTTCCACTCTTCACGGAGATTGCCTGGCATTTGGCATACCAGTGACATGACCACTGCTTTGCACAAATACAAAATCTGCAAATTCTTATTAAAGAATATGCAGGGTTCACTAGGATCAAGCATAACGTTCTTCCAAACGTAGAGCCCGTGCATCCTATTCTTCTTCTTCTGTGTTAGTATTGATGGTTCTACATCAATACCACCAGCAGAGGCTTGGGAATTAAACCCGCTCAAGGCAGGGATGCCAAGTTGGTAATTCTTGAATTTGTCAGGGGTCATGTCAGATTCTGGATGCTCCTCCAGGTACTGCACATATAACCCACACAGTGCCTGTGATGGCTTCAAAGGCACTCGTTCTTGTGGTACTACTGGTCGAGGTGGTCTAGGTACCACTTGTCGACCAGCTATTGCGGCAGGTGGGTCAGGAACGCGACCAAGCCGACTTTGCCTTTTGGAGCTACTGGTTGATGTTGAATAACCAACATCAGCCGAGCACTTCCTATCCCTTGGGGACCAATTGTTGTTCCAGTTGTTGTTCCAGTTCCTCATCTTTGTTAAGGGTGATAGATAATATAGTGACAACTTGTCTTGGTTTGCAACCAAAACAAGAATTTCACAATACGTATTAGTTCATTCAATTTGATGAACTATTATTTGTCAGATTGAATGAATGAAATTTTCAATTCGTATCGTACAAAATATACCGTACGTAAATGAGTATGTAGAATAAAATCTTTGAAGTAGTTCTTGAAAAGAACAGTTTCAAATTAAAAATAAATCAAACAAAAATTTCAAAACCTCCCCCCCACATTCAAACAAAAATCAAGGGAAAAAAGACGTTTGTTAAACCAGTACAACGAAATCCTTACGTCAGATGGTTGACATTTAAAAGGAGGCAGATTATTCCCAAAATACCTACGAAGAAAATACGTAAATCTTGTGTAAAATTAATGGGACCAAGAAATGAAAATGGTGCCAAGAAATGGTGCCAAGATATAGCTTCTTATGTTGTTGCATTATGATATTAAAAGAATAATTGTATTCCTTTTTCTCACTCTTCGGTATTCCATCGAAAAAAGTTTCCGACTTCTTCAACGTTAATGCTCTATAGAACACAATTTCTTTCGAGTTGGGTTTTCGTGAACGCATTTTCTCCCCTGCGGTCATCAGCTTCACTCGCATTTTGGACAAGATCATCCTGTACTCGTGAGAAATATTCTCAAGATTACTTCGACGTTCGTAGATCATCTACTTCTAGACAAGACACTACAATACACATGAGTGACAATAAAAAACTAGCATCAACTGTGATTTCAACAGACAAATCTGGCGCATTCATCAGAAAGGATTCTGGATGGCGAAATTTTGTAAGCAAAGGTAAGTCGCTACCAAATAATGCTATGCTTATTATCTTTGGTGGAAAGAATTCTAATTTTTCAGAATTTATTTCACTTCACATTTTTATAGATGGAAAATTTCCGCCTGAAAAGGATAGGTATCATTTGTTTATTGCATATGCCTGTCCTTGGGCCCATCGCACCCTCATGATGCGGGCATTGAAAGGTTTGGAAGATACCATTTCCGTGACGGTTGTTCATCCTATTTTTAAAAAGACGAAACCTGAAAACTCTGATGATAAACATTATGGTTGGGTCTTTGGATCAGAAGAAGGAGAATCCTTTCAAAATGAATATGGATTAGGTGGGCCATTTCCTTCAGCTTATCCTGGTAACGGTGCGTGTTTCAATTTGCTTATTTATTATGAAGAGTCACTAGTAGGGATATAATTCTTACCCTGCTTGGACAAAAATATACCAATAAATAGAGCCAGAGCCCTTTTTCAACTCTCTTACTGTAAGAGAATTGTATGAGCACGTGAATGATACCGTGGGAAAATATACTGTACCCATTCTGTGGGACAAAAAACTCAATACAATTGTAAATAATGAGTCTTCTGAAATCATTCGTATGCTCAATTCTGAGTTCAATGACTTTTCCAAGTTTCCTGATCTAGATTTATACCCTCAAGAAAAGAGAGCGCAGATCGATGAAGTTAATGAATGGGTCTATCCGACAATCAATAATGGAGTATATCGTTGCGGATTTGCCCAAAGCCAAGCAGCTTATGATGAAGCAATTGATCAGCTAACGGAATCTTTTGATCGTGTTGAAGATATTCTTTCAAAGCAAAGATACATTTCAGGATCTCAGTTTACAGAAGCTGATATTCGCCTGTTTGTGACACTTCTACGATTTGATGAAGTTTATGCTGTCTACTTCAAAACGAACACTAGGTCTGTAAGAGAATCTCCTGCCATTCTCAACTACATGAGGGAAGTATACCAAAAGCCTGGAATTGCAGAAACCTGTAATATGGAACAAATCAAACAACATTACTTTTGCTCGCATGCTAGTCTCAATAGGTATTCTATTATTCCGAAAGGAAAAGATTTTATTAGTATGTTAACCCTTCCACATAATAGAGAGGAAATTTAGTTATTTAGTGTTCCTAAAAGTGAATCAGGGAAGAAAAATTCTGTCATGCCTTAATTTTTTCGATGACAATGTGTGCAATACATTTCATAAATTTGCACTGAACATTTAAAATAAAAAATATTATTTACTTTAATATTGCATCGATGCTTGTCCTGTGTGCCGATAAGAAATGATTTGATATTCCTGTTTTAGAGAAAGCGACAGAACGCAACACTTTTGCTCCACCGTCGGTTACGATCACATCATAATTAGGAACATCTTCATCTGCTTCTTTGTCAGTGGATTTCCGATAGACACAAAGAACTCGACCTGGAACACATAAGTTTGACGAATCAAAGATATTATCTTCAGCAAAGGCTTCTTGTAATAATTGATCTACCTCTTCTGGTTCCATCAATAAGTTTTCACCACCCGTGCTAGATATTTGTTTGGAAAAGGCACGCGCACGTTCCATATTCGTTGGAAGTATTTGTTTCGTTTTTAATGCTTCCTTAATCTTCCCTAAAATCTTATCCATTACCCATAAATTTGGAATACTCATACGAGGAACCATATCAGTATCATTTACAATAGAGGTTGTGAACGAAGCACTTGCAATACATGCGTCATAATTTAAAACAGGTGGAGGTGCATAGGCAAAGACAAGAAGAGGATAATTTTTGTTCATGGATGGGATCCGAGATCTCAAAAGCAACCCAAGAAGACATGCTGTTCCTGCACCTAAACTGTGACCACATATGATGATTTTGTAATTCAAAGGCATAAACAAATGTTCTACTATATCCAGGGTGTCATCAGCCATCATTGCAGCAGCTGTATAGATTCCTTCATGACATGTAATTTTTTCAGATTTGTAATTTGGATGAAATGAATTCTCCAACGAAATTTCAATTGGGTTCCCAAGAGCATCTGTGAGAACATCTGAAAGTGTGGATGTTCCTTTCAAACTAATAAGTCCTATTTTACGTTCCGGGTTTAAAGCAATGAAATGTGCCACGCGACCAGTAGCAGCAGAAGTATCATGTCTCATCAATGTGAAATTGTGCTTTTTAAGTTTCTTTCGAAGAGTATCGTACTTGTTCTCGTAGGCTAAGTCAGCATAATCCAGCCATTCGCTACATTTTTCCAGCTCTTTTTTTTCAAAGTGCTCTCTATTGCTTTCCTTGTACAAATTGTTTCGAATCTCTGGATGACTTTCGTTGATTGCTTTGTAAAAATGAGCAGCGGCTGCTAAACATGATACGAGACTAAAGGGAGACATTTTTGCCATATTTCCCACGGAACCTTTTTCCTTCAAGCGATTTCCAAGATCACTTAATTTTCGAGCAACATTTGCGTTGTCAGTCAGGTAGTGATTGGCATCTTTTATGATATCCTTGTCTTCGATGTTGGTTTGCTCTTCTGCTTCCGTCATGTCTCTCTTGGACATGGAGTTCCAACCCTTAAAAAACGATTTTTTGGAGCTTTGCTTTTCTAACTCATTTCCGATGGTACTATTCGTCGATTCGCTATCATTTTCGGTGTATTTTGATTTCCATCCAGCCATGAAACTCATCTTCTTTCTTTCTTTCATTCGTTCTTTGTTGTGTGACTTGACAAAAAAGAATTCTGGTCCCAAACAGTTAAATACGCCTAAAAGAAGTGTATGATAAAACAGTTAATAATGATATCCTATGTACGGTACTGTACTATACCATCATACGAAGGAGCGTGTGTATATTTTTTGCTATCATCATCCTCCGGAAAAACTATTCCAAGCTACAAGATGATCAATTATGAACAAGTTTGGAATTAGAGTTTTTTTTTGTCATGTTAAGCTATCACATTCACATTGTGAATTATAAAATAATTATGATTCATTTGTTTGGTAATTTGGACATTGACGCCAAAAATCATTACGAGATTACCAACCTCAGCAAAAAAAAGAGGCTTGGAATAAACAGGTGATTAGGAATTTTACGCTTTTGTTAATTTAAAACTTCATATAGAACTAGAATATTTCCATAACCGAACAATACCATCATCACCTGCTGAAATAAGTAACTTGCCATTTTTGGGATGCCATTTAATACAATTAATATCCAAATCACCATGCGCTCTTGGAAAGCGAGCATCTAAAGCAAATAAAGGAGCGTCGGATGAAGTTTTTCCAGAAATATGCATTTCACGATAAATTTGAAGACATGTGTCGCTGCTAACAGTAGCAATTCCACCATGACCTGCACAAGAAGGTGCACAGTCTACATGATAAATGACACGTTCATGTGCGGATTCAAGTTTCCCAACACATTTCCAAAGACCATCACTTTCAAAAAAAGTCAAAAAATAGTCTATGAATGGAAAGATTAAATAATCGACACATAATATAACTGCACACTTATCTCACCTACTACAAGTTCCATTCATGACATTTTGCCCTTGAGAAATCATTTCATGTTTTTCTGAAGCTGTATAGCATTTCCAAATTGCCAAGCTACAATCATCTGACGCAGAAACCAGCCTGGTCCCCCCAGGAGTGGAAGCTATACTCCAGACAGTGGAAGTATGCGCAGATAAAGTTGCTGCGCAGTACCAATCCCCTCCATCTTCGGCCCAGCATTTAATTGCATCGTCATATGATGCTGAGATTAAAATTTCGTCACCTTGATACATATTGGCAGTCATATTCACGTCATGAGCAAATACAAAATGAAAATGTATTTGATGACTATTTCACTTATAAATCTTACCGTCTCCCCACTGACCATTGCTTGGAATAAACACGATAGTTTTCACATCCCCGCTGTGACCATGTAAAACAGCTAGACATTCAAATTCTCCATCGCCGCCATAATCTCTGTTTTTATCATGACCTGAATAGACATTGTCCATGCTTAACAAGCATTCCCATATCCAGACACTCTTATCTCTTCCACATGTGGCTAGTAACGTCCCGCTAGCATTCCAAGCAACGCACTTGACTTCATTATCATGACCCTCTAGCTGTGCTGTGCATTCCCACGATGACATGTCATTTGCTGATGTATTGGCCATTCCATACGAATCATTCATTGTTGGAGAAGAGCTTAACTCTTCCCATATTCCCACAGTTCCATCAAAAGATGCAGACGCTAATATAGTATTTGACGGAGAAAATGCAACATGTCGAATTGTCCGTTCATGACAACCAGTCAATGTGGATAACACAACCCAATCTACACCGTCTTCTTTCGTTTCAACTGAGGAAGGTAAATCTTTACACGATTTACGTCTCCAAAGGCGGATGCATATTTCTGGAGTCCCATGACACGTTGCAATTAATTCGCCGTTTGGTGAAAATGTGCAATACCACACAGGTGATAGAAAAGTACTTTTCGTATCAACTAGTTCGGATATGCAAGATAAGCTAGAACTATCCATAGTGCTGGAAGATGTTGTTATGATTTCTGAGTCAACATTCATATAGATAATGAATAGATAAAAGGATAATGAACATGCGGTTTTTTATGGCGATGCTTTGGTGAGATGATGTACCCCTGAAAAATCAATGATTCGATCTATTTGAAGCCATTCGGAGCAATCCCACAAGGAAATAATGACAAACCATTTTAGCAGGGTAACACCCTAAAAATTCTTGCCGTACTTAGTGTACGAAAGATTTGTGTCATAAAATTCACAACTGCTATAAAACTCATGAATTTTTGTTCCTCATTAATACAGAGAAAATGTTACCTTATTCGAGACATTTTATTCTTGCTATAAATTTATTTACTGTGAAAATTGTGTGAAATAGAAATATTATCAGATGATAATAATAAAATTCTGAATAATTGTCTTCAATATTTGAATATAAATACTTGTTCCAATTTTGTACAAGCTTTAGGTCGAGACTAGTTGTTCAAAATATCCTTATTTTCCTTCAGCTTCTTTTGTTGAATTTCATATGATTCTATGTACTTATCTTCTTTGCTCCTACTCTTTGCAGAAATAAAATATGATTTTTTGATTCTATTTATTAGGTTGACGGTTAGTTTTTGAATCAGCTATCCATAAAATTTTAGACCGTGCACCAAGTTCCGCATCAACGGAATTGCTACTCTCCAACGTTTTCAAAGAAAAAACATCACAATAGTCAAGAAACTCTTCTTTATTGACATAGCGTTTTCCACTTTCATCAATCATTTTAAAAACATTCTTGATTTTCTTTTCAGTATACATGATGTTTCCAAAAAAATCTTGAATTGCAGCAGAAAAGAATTCCATTGTAATCCCGTAATTAGCTATCTGCCCTCCATCAAACAATGCGTTCCTTAGACCATTGCCTGTCATGATGCGTAGTGTATGTGTACATGTAAAAAATATATTTTCATTTTTTTTTACAGAAGGATAAGCTTTAGATTCTTCAAGGAGACTCAGAATGACAGTAATAACAATTGAGAGTACGAACAGGATGTCGCCAGATATTTTGGTCGGTCGTTGCTGGAAAGTGAAGATAAGGCTGAAAATTCTTGACGTCGAAATATTCGATTCCGGATAGTGAAAAATCAATTGAGTCATGAAAATGGATTTTTGAGATTGAATGATTTGGGGTTTCCTACTTTCCTCGAGTAGGTAGAGATGTTTTGGTTGCTTAGGTTTGGTGCTGATTTTTAGTAGTATATGTGTGATGCATTAATAAGATTCATATTTTTTCGATTTTGTTTTTGAACCTCTTTTTGGTTTCTTGTTAGTTTTTCGTAACGAAAGTTCTATCATAAAAAATTGCATTCCTGCAATTTAAGAGAAACCCTCGAGTGTCGAAAAAATCAACAACAATTCGGAAATACAAAAACTAAGCTTAACGAAGAACTTGTTACTAACACACATTTTTAAATAGAGATCTGTTGATGTACTTTCAAACGACAACTTAATATTTATATTCATAGAGCAGATACATGAGATGAGGTCTGAGATAATGATGCAGGTGATACATTGGCTAAGAGAGGGAAATTATGAACAAAGTTTGTGATGGCTGTTGTAATTTTGGACAGGATTGGATGAATTGAAAGTCTTTAGATTTAATCGCACTCGTAGTTAATGATTATGTTCTGGAAACCATAACTCAGTGCCTTCTTCCACCTAGCTTCCATCTCGTCCAAGTCAATATCTCCAACTTCATTTGTTTCTCTTTGCTCATAAGAATTCATTATACAGCCTGCGTGACATGGGTAAATGTGGTCCTGATCGTGGCTCATACAAACATCGAAATGGCCTTTAAGGAATGAGTCTCCATTCACCCGTAATAAGCCTACTGGGATGTGCTGGATTTCTGGGTACATCTTCACATCGATGGGGAGAAATGGTATTGTATAGTCTAGCACGAAACGCGTCTTGTTCACAAGGTTATTTTTCTTTGCAGCCTTGAATACCTTATCATATTGGTGACCAGGGATTATTTTTCCTGCAATGACAATTTTGTATTTCATCATTTCAGTGAGATCGGTGGTGTAGCTGATATTGGGGTGGTTCATAGATTCGTAGCTGGAAAAGATCTTGATCTTCATGTTGGGATGTCTTTTGGTGAGGAGGTTGCACACAGCGTTTCCTATCTTTCCATTAGCGCCGATGTAGAAAATTTCGTTGCAGCCGGGTATCTCCACAATTTGGTTGTACACGGAAGCGGCTGTCATGGTATCTCCGGTCCATAAACGGATCTTCTTGTCCTTCAATTGTGGGTCTGATCGAATCATTTCAGCGATGATCCTGCCGTCATTATTGAGTTGCTTCATCTTGTTTAAATTGCCGAGTCCAAAATATCTAGTTCCGCACTCACGATTCTCATCTTTGATAAGCTGAACAATCTCCTTGTTCACACCAGCATAACGACTGGGGCTAATGTAGTCCCAAGGTGTCTTCAGGACACAAATAATACGGCCGATCTTTTCTCCATTAATTAAATAGCGAGAAACTTTGTAGCTCTTCATAAAGAGTCTGCAAACCAAACAGGCTACATGGACAAGGAGAAATTCGATTTGGAGAGGTAGAAAGGTACGGTATCTATCATACACATTGTAAACAGAGAATTCAGGACAGGTAAGGAGGTGACCGAGTCCTGCATTATGTCCGATGAAAACAAAGTCTTGCTGCTTCGCTGGCAAAAGATCAGGATCTGGCTTGACATATTCACGGTGTGTGTTGAATAGGAAATCCCAAATTGGCATGAAAAGACCATAATTTACTCTGAAATATGCATGGTGCCCAAGGTGGAATTCAGGTGTGTAGAACATGTATCTCAAAGGTGACCATTTGCTGGTCCACAGGGGCATGTTTCGAACACGAATATTCATGTGTCCAAAGGCATTAATGACGTCAAATAAAACGAGGTAGGCACAGATCACAGCCCAGTGCTGAGATCCTCCCAAAAAGAACGGGAACAAAAATGCAGGGCCGAAAGTTGCAATGTAGATGAAGTGCTCATGGAAGTTTTGAACGAGACTTGTGGATGGCAAAGTTTGAATAGAAAGGTGATGAAAACCATGCATGGATTTCATAACCTCAGGAATGTGAAGCCAACGGTGTGCGAAGTAGTACAGTGGTTCAACTACGAAGACATGGCTCAAAAAGGTATTAATGGCAGACGTCTTGATGAGGGAATCGTCAGAGAAGAACATTCCTGGAAAAATTAGCTGCAATACAATTTGAGCATACATATGCAAGACGATTCCAACAAGATAATCCTCCTTCTCTCTGACAATTTGTTTGTGCGTCAATTTGTTGTTGTAATTGTCTTTATCGCAAAAAATGTAGTGAAGCATCAAAATGATGTGGATCGAAATGATTCTCAACGTTCCAGTGAGATACACTGCAAAGATTGGGGTGAGTTTCCAAAAGAGAGCAGGGGCCAGGAACAATAAGAGATCATACTTGGTCTCTCTTTTGTGTGACGAATGCGTCGATGCAACCATTTTGGTTTTGGCCTTGCTGCTGTATTCAACCTTTCCAGCACTAGACTTGCTTTGCCTTACAGTTTTTGGTTGGGATTTGTTGCACATGATTGATTTCAATAGCAACGTTAGTAATATGTGATTTCTCTAGATTTTGAAGGAGGAAGTGATGTAATGTGATGAACACTACAAACTAGTGGATATGCTATTTTATGTTCTAAAAAATGAAACTTTTCTGTTCCGATCCGAATTGAAAATACGTCATTCAGAAAAAAAATCGGATATGTAATTGAAACATCTACATACATACTATATTACACTATGTATTCCTATGGTATTTCTAATCGCTTTTTTTTTCGTAGTACACGTCGTGTTTTTCATCCCTTATGGATATTGTCTTGCGCATTTACATTCGTAAGTACGCTATATTTAGTTAACTAAATGTATGTCGTATTTTACGTTTTGTACTACCCTGGGCCTACATAGATTCATTCTTGGATAACTTACGGATTATATTGAAGTACATGGATCTGTTTTTTTACCCTAAAAACAATTTGCATTGCAGTAAACTGCAGCATGGTACTTCCACCAATGCTATGTACTTATTTTGTCCGAAATTCTTGTAAATGTGGGTATGCACCACATTCAAAATCGTACTACCCGCCAGCTTGCTTTTTTGTTTCTTATTTGCACTCCGATGTTGTTGTTGTTGCGTTTCATATCTGAGTAGCTATGTGAATAATGATATTTAAATCTATCGTCATAAACTAAGCATTCTCTATTGGATCTCTAGGCGAACCCAGTGGAGCAATCCACATTGTACCGTAACTGCCCTTTTCGTACGAGTAGGCCCAGACTTTCATTTTTATGGCCACGCGCAGTTTTGCTTTTCTTTTGTCTTTAATTAATTTTCTGAGTATCTAAGTTGTTGTTGTGGTATGTTTTAATGAAACGGAACAATGTTTCACCTATGTTTCAATTCTACTTTTAAGTAAACAGTTTCGTCTAATTAAACATGTCGCTGTGTACCAATGCCATCAAAACTGCTGGTCAATACAATTATTGTGAATGAAAGGGACATTCAGATGCAATAAGAATTCTATTCACGGTATATTGAAATCGATTCTACTGAATTGTGGGAATTCCAAGATATATCTGGACTATTTATTCGCAAGAAGTCAATATCAATATCTTCCTTTGTCTGGAGTGATCCGTCTAACAATAAATAACGTCGTCACATAGGGCGAGCAATCCTGATATTTATCGAATCCAGAATGCTTTGATACAGGGTACTAATTACTTATTTAGATTCTACTGAATTGTGGGAATTCCAAGATAGATCTGGACTATTTATTCACAAGCAGTCAATATCAATATGTTCCTTCTTCTGCAGTGATCCGTCTAACAATAAATAACGTCGTCACATAGGGCTAGCAATCCTGATATATAGATCATCGAATCCAGCATGCTTTGATACAGGGTACTAATTAATAAATAAATTTCCACAATCATCTTTTCAAATAAAGTTCCTGCCTTGACAGCGAAGTTTGCTCAACAACAGTTTTTATTTATTAGTTAGACGAGTTTACTATTTTCTTCATTGTGAAAAGCTGTTTTTTTATCAGCTCTAAGGCCCGTCCATGGCGTAAAACATTACGAGTAATCTCTAAAACATTCATACCAGGATGAAGAAATACGCTTGCATGTAATTTTAGCGTAATGTTTGGCGTAATGAGAGCCTGTTAGGGCCTAAAACTTCTTGTGTGAAGAGAATCTTTTTTCAATGTTACAAATGATTGATTGACAGATTCTTCAATGGCACTTTTATTTTTTCCTGGACGAACGGGTTTTTCTTTCGACGAGACAACAAGTAAATGATGATTGATGGATATAAATCTGATCTGAATTGATGACGTATAGGGAAGCTGTTGCAGATCTACCTAGGCGTAGGCACTGAACCCTATTTAAAAAATATCTAAGAACTAAACTAAACTTTCTAGCTCGTTAATAAGCGAAACTCTAGGAATCCTTAATTAGAAATAACCTTTATTAAAAATTTTTGCTATTATTATTTTATATTAGGCAGGTGTGCCGATCAACAATGGCACAAACAAATTGATATGTACATTATTCGTCAAGACACGCGGTGCAACAACTGCACAGTACTTTAGGCTCTATCCCACCGCAATCAGCAATCAAAGTCTCCAAGTTTTCATCAGTTAACAGTTGACATATTTCATCTGGCATTTGTCCGGTGAAATTATTACCTCCTAAAGTAAGAACACGAAGGTTTGTTAATTCTCCTATGCTGGAAGGTATTTCACCACTAAGCATATTGTTATCAAGTCGTGCCTCTTTTAGCATATTTAGTGATGAAAGAAACTCAATAGAACCCGTAAAATTGTTAGACGTTATATCCAAGCGTTCGATCATGCTTTCGTTTCTAAGCAGTACAAAAAGTTCCCCTGTCAATTCATTATTTTGCAAAATGATCGTCCGAAGATATTGAACATCAAATAAGCTAGGAGGTATGCTTCCCACTAATTCGTTTGGTTCTACTCGATGCAAGAAATTTATATGGAAGTGAGAATCCAAAATGCATGTGTATACAGCATTTTCATGGCTGAGACTTACTGTTGATATGAAGGTCTATTGACCCAATGGTCCTATTTTCAGATTCATCTAAAATAATAGATCCGTCGAATTCATCTTTGCAAATAATACCTTGAGAGATAATACCATCTCCATTCTCCAACGTGGAATTCATATGCCATGAGCACTCATGGTTACTCGACAAAAAGTTCAAATCATCAATCCACATCAATCTTCGTCTTCCCCCTCCAAAATCTGCATCATAATATACACCATCATCACCTTCATTATCATTCGCTGATGATGTGTCAATTATTGTAGAAAAGTAGAATGCTGCAAAAACAAATCGACGTAGTACTCTTTCATTATCGTTGCAAGAGACAAGTTCACGATGACGGAAACCATTCCCCTCATAGTATAAATAATAATCATCATTAGAGTCTTCTTCTTTTTCATTGAAACATAAATTTGATCCCAAGTCTGCACTATCATCGTTAGTAATCCAATTAAGCGCGTTGCGTTGAGGAGACCTAAAATCGTTCAGCAAATTCTCATCGGTAATTTGTG
>Ga0209092_10000892_pt1 | contig 30224 bp, 16 predicted proteins | sample FraStrMetagenome_FD_187446 | JGI IMG/M metagenome (GOLD analysis project Ga0209092, IMG submission 187446) | Marine eukaryotic phytoplankton communities from Arctic Ocean - Fram Strait ARC3M Metagenome (SPAdes) (version 2) | ecosystem: Environmental > Aquatic > Marine > Oceanic | place: Fram...
TCATCGGGAAGAGATAAAGTAGACCGATCAAAGAATGCAAATCGCCTCCATCGACTGCTTGCCATGTTGATAACTGTAATCAATGACAAGAGAATAATAAAATACGACAGATCTCCAATATATATATATGTAGGATGCAAAACCCTTCGATATGTCCAATTTTATTCTCAACGTAGGTAATCAAGAAGATGAATCTGTCGAGAAATGAAATCCGGCTATACCCTGTTCCCGACAACATGTGTATGCGTCTTATTCATATTTGAATTTTTGCAATCAATATATATTACATATGGATGTAGGGATACAAGTAGGATCATGACCGCATATCATTTAATACTTTCATCTATATCACTAGATTAATCACAATGTGAGATTTTTCTTAGGATTAAAACAAAGTTCAAATTGATAAACATCGATACCATCGATATTTAAAAGTAACGCAAATAGCCCCATGAACGTTATTTAGACTCAAAAGGCATCTTTTAAATTCACAAAAAAATCATCAAATTTATATTTGTTTTGATTCCAAGCATATAGTAGCATTACTATTATCGCATCCAGAATAATAATGCTGTAAACTTGAGACTACTACAAGAAAGAATGAACACATTTCTGCATTACATTTTCTTTCTGATCAATCTTCCAATATATTTTGCTCAGACGGAAGACTGTATACCACTCAATAATTCAATTGCTATCAATAACAACGCAACAGATGAATGGGAAATTTATACAGGAGCAATCAATTATGCGATTGATATCTCCTCTATTCCAGGGATTATCAATCACCCTATTCCTATCCAAATAAGAGAATGGCTAGGTGTAATATCAACATCGTACTCTGCCATGGCATTGTATGAAGAAACAGCACTTGATTTTTTTGGACGACCGGTTTGGAGCGATTCTCTTCGTCGGTGTAGGCCTGTGAATAATGCAGAAGAAGTCTTATTGAAAAATCAGGCTAGAGAAGCTTTTGCATATTCCTACTTGTGGTCAATTCAGCATTTTATTCCAGAGTGGAGCGACTCGATGGATTTGTATGCCCACACCATTGGCATAAATCTTTCTGAATGTGATGACGATGTCAATTCTGATTGTCAAAACGAAGAGGATCCTGTATACTTAGCGAAGCTTATAGTCACAGATTTTATAAGAATATTTAGTAGGGATGGATGGAATGCTGATGGGTCATTGAATGCAGATGTACTTTTGTCAGTAGGAACAAGAAACAGGTTTCCTTACGCCGATTGGAGGAGTAAGAATTTCAATGATTATAGACATTTTAATTTTTGTGACGAGAAATGGAAGGCACAGAATGAGCGCTGTGATATACCTTCTTTTCTTGGTATAGAACAAGAAGATGTTTGTTGGAGACCACCTCGACATGAGTACATCAATCTTCGATATTATAAAAAGCAATATACTATCCCTCACATAGGTGATACTGGTAGATCGTACTTTTTCAAAGACTCTAAAATTGTAGGAACTTTGATGGAATATCCATGTCATGATGTTGAAAATGATGTGAGATGGGTGATAAATCGATTAAATGATTTAAATGATGAAAAGAAAAGTGAAACTGAATTTTTTGAGAATGTTTGGTTATGGATGAACAGCTTTTTAACACAGTTTTGGAATGAAAACAGCCCCGAAGAGACAAGCTATAATAAAATTATATCTGTCCTTGGAACTACAGCAAGCATGTATGAAAGCACTCTAATAATATGGAAAGAGAAAATGAGGATTGGATTTATAAGACCGGAGACTTTTGTGAACACAAATTTTCGAGGTGTAAACTTCGATTCTTATCTTGGTCCTACAGGGAAAGAAAGTGGATTAATAGACGGAAAGAATTGGGTTCCATTCTTATCTGGATCTGCCACAGGGGAATTTCCATCTCATGGTTCATGCATGTGTCATGCATTTACTTTAGCAATGCAAAAGTATTCTGGAATAGAGAATTTAAGTCCTCAACTATCCTATATTTTTGCTGCAAACTCATCATTAATAGAAGAATCAATGCCTTCCTCGCATCAAAATTTTTCATGGGTGAGTATGCACTGGTTAATCCTGCTTTTGTCTTGCTGGGATCAGATTAGCGAATATATTCCACATTTTTCGACACTAATTATCTTTCTATTTACCCTTTCACATTCTATAGAGTAGTTGGAGGGAAATAACAGACCGATGTATGATATCACGACTCAATGGCGGAAAGACTTTCCCAGATACCCCAAAAGCATCAAATAACTTTTGCACGCCAATCATAACCTCAGTTCTAGAGGAGATTGAAAATTTACATACAGGAACTGTTCCATCATACACAATTGATACAGATGACCTGACTTTGAATGAAGAACGTAATGGAGATTTGCCTTTAACGCAGGTATCCATATCTTTTATTTTTATTTTTCTATCCCAGTTTGTGATAATGCTTTGGGCTAGTGTAAGCAATGCACTGAATGTCATGACTGATGCTGGTTCTCAATTGGTGGGTCTCTTTGATGAGATGTTCAGTCTGTCTTTGATTCTGGGTGCTCTTTTGATTCCACTTTTCGTCATTCTCTTCCTCCTAGTCATCATTATACCGACCGTTATCATTATAACGCTAACCGGATTGGTTGTTACCCCTGCAATTTTAGCACTTGCGTTAATCATTTTAGTGCCAGGGACGCCTCCTATTACCTGATCAAAAGTCTAGTTATACATTAAATGTAGCATTTCAAACAAATGTGTATTGTAGAAATTGTGGGGAGAAGATAATACCTCATAGAACAGTTTGTCTAAAACACTTGTATTATGTAATCTATCTTGCTCACACACGTATCCATTTATAATTTGAATTCTCTTTCAAATGAAATCTCTATCTACTTTAGATGCTAGAAGAGAGCTCTTAGAGTTAAGCAAAATCGCCACTTCGAATTTTCGATTGTGATCCTAGCATTGGATACCTTGTTGGTTAACTAACAAACTCTGAACAGCCTCCAAAAAACCTTCAAAAATTCGAACACAGACATACAGCTGCAATTATCTCTATTTTCACCACCACAACTAAATGAGACAAATTGAAAAGAAAACAAAATCATTAGAGCAGGAAAAAAGTGTAAAAATGGTAATGCTACCAACAATAACAGCAATGAATTTCTCAAAGGTTCAAGTGCTTTACTAATTTTATGATGAAGTTCCAAACGTGGTATTGCTTGCTAGCTGAAATATTTTTATTTTATCTCGATAAATTTATTATTTTTTCACATCAGAACTTATTCAAGCATAATAATGAAACCTGATAAATAGATCTAACATCTGAATTCACTTCACGATAAGCTCTAAAAGTATATTGTCATTTTCGACAGTTCTATTGAGTCTTTGTCCAAGCTTCGTGTACTCGATGAACTTTTCCAACTTTTCCTTTTTTTCATAGTTTGCTGCTTCTTTTTCCTAAGGGAGGTTTGATGAATTATTCCTGGTTTTGTTTCTTGTTTCGAGCGTGCACCCACATTACCACCTCTTATCAGCTGGAGTATGCTTTGCTCAAGAGGACCAGTAAGAATGAGATGGCTCATCATGTTCTAGACTTTCAAGAATTCGAAGTGAAGTTTGTCGTCAAGTTTATTCAAATTGAATTATGGTGGTAATTGGCACTATAACAAATATCATTCGTGTCTCTTTTACTGAGATTTCACCATGTAAAGCCAAAGTTTTTGTGGTTTCTTAGGCTTTGCTTAAAGTTCCCTCTTCATAAAAAAGAAATAGTGCACTTAAATTGTGAGAGTTTTCAAGAGAAGATCGAAAAAGGCTAAAATAGTCGTTGCAACGATAACTGAGATCTAAGTATTTTAAATGTTTTAGTGAAGAACAGAGAATTCTGCCAGAATTAAAATCCGTTGCTAAAATATTTGGCTAAGTTAGCCGCCAATATTGTATTTAAAATATGTCACGCTTTTTGTTCTTTAGAAGTATCGCATATTTCGAAGGTTCTTTTTTAGGAAATTCACATGACCCATATTCAAGTTGGTCCATGCAACAAATTCTATCTATGAAGTCATTTGGGGGAATACTATCAGCCATATATAAGTGAATTTAATGGTGACAGTCATCCACATATTCGTTTACTATTCGTTTACAGCACAAAATAACGTAGATCTTGGAAAAAAGATTTCTAATAAATTTATTTAGATGTTTATCATCCCGAATCTTGTTTAATGTAACCGAGTTGTACACAAAATTGCATATCGTGTGAAACCATTTGGAAAATTCACAATAAATAGGTGGGAACTTAAAAGCTGGCTCGTGCATATTTACGTTCTTGTTTACTTAAGTATATTTGAGGCTTAATTTTTTATTTAGAAAGTATACAAGAAGGTCTGCTATACAGTATTAATTATCATTCTAATTTGTTCGTGTTTAAGAACTCATTCCGTCAAATTCCATTTCAAAAGAACGTAGAATTATTGTATCCAATTTATACGTTATGCTTTTCATACACGATGTAGAACGTGCGCCCGATAAGAATTTTATTTGCACGCATGTGTCTCGTGAATTTATTTAGGGATTCTATCAACTTTATTAGAGGTGCTCATCCTATATCGACTTTCGTCTGTTCTTCAATCCATAATCAGGATTATGATCTCTCAGAGACATATCACCAAACAATCGTAAGAAGTTACAAACATATTGAGTTCTACATCCATCTACAATCCGCAAAATATTTGTGTTCTGTTGAGTAACTCTTTTCTCTTCGGGACCATGACCGATATACTATCATCTAATGAAGCCATTCCAAACAGAGTTGATGGACGAAACACCATGAGCTACTCTTCGTCTATAATACGCGATAGCAGAGAGGAAACTAATTTCAACAATACTCTCATTCCAAATAGGGTAAGTCAGTCATGTTAGTGATATTTTGGAAATAAATAGCGTCGCGTGATTACCAATAGTACTCGCATTCAAAAATTTGGAATTTTCGCGATGGTCGAACCTTTTTCACCAGTGTTACACTCTGATTAGTCATCAAAAGATTCAATCTTTCTAATTCTTTTCCTTCTTTCACTTTCTTCATCTTTTATCACAATCGGGTATCTTTCACGTAACGGTCATCGGTTTCTTCCGTGCTCTTTTGATGTCTCAGAGCCCATTCTTAACAGGCATGCAAAATGTTGATTCTACACCAAATTTAAACAGAATTTACAGTGATGATACAGAAGACTCGCAGTCAGCAAATGAAAGTAATCATACAAACGAAAATGAGAATAGCAATTTAATTTCTCAGGATGGTGGATTAACAGCGCCCATCACGCCTTTGAATTATTCAGACTTTCCTCCAGAAGTTCGTCCTCGTGTCTGGCTCAGATCTCGATGGTATACTTGCCATACTTTTGAAGAAGCTGTAATTTCATTGAGGCCTACTAGCGCTGCGTGTCTTTTAGCAGTAATGGCCATGTGTAATTTAGGCTCTTTGTTTTTCCATTCATACACGGCTCTTTGGTGGCTTTCAAAAGGAAATTTCGCGAAAGATTTTATTAATTGTGGTGGTGAAATGGTATGTTGGCTTTCAACAATTATTGTGTTTGGGCCTGATGGAGTCATAGGAAGTCAAAGCCTTACTGGACATATTGTCTGGGCATGGCTTATAGCACAGATATTGATAGGGGCGTTGAAGCTCTGCTTTCGATTTCATACCAAAAGACTTTGCATCAGATTTATTCGTAGCCCTAACGGTCAGAGACAATCCAATCAAAATCAAGAAGAAATTGGTAATATCATGCACAGCATTTCATTTCGAGTTCATGTCGGTCTGGGTCGCACAGCACAAGTTTTGGCTGTTATGGGATATTTATTTTACTTCTATCTTGAACAAAAACACTATCGAGAACATCCAGATAGCTCGTTTCTTGATACGGATCAATTCACAAGCACTCAGATCTTACTTGATGTTTGCTGTGCTAATGTTGTAGTAGCATTTTTCCGTTCTTTAGTCGCACTTTATGTCCTTCATTATTATGCATTTCAGGACCAAATTCAAAGGCTAAATCCTCCAAAGGCCAAACCAGGTTTATCTCAATTCGAATTATATCAGCTAATGAAGCCTATAGTCTTCAAAACATCTGCATTACGAAAAAAAAATGATGATTACGAAGAAAAACTAAAAGATGCTCAATGCCCCATTTGTTTAGAAAGCTTTGAAGACGATGATACCATAGCAATTCTACCATGTGAGGGCGGGCACATGTTCCATGCAGCTTGTATCAAAACCTGGTTAAGTAAACGTGATTCATGTCCATTATGTCAACACAGTCTCCGACCATTAACACAGAAATATTATCATTGGGACTGAAGAAGTGGAATGAATGTTGTAGAATCTTTACTTTGTGGATGCCACAGTACACTTAAAAACACTCGTTCCTCATGAAGAGAATTGGCAACCTAAAACTATTTTACTCAAATTTCATTGTCCAAGGATTATGATGAAAATGAATGAAACTGACTATTGACAGTTTTATAGTCCTTGCATTGTAGTTAATATTTGGGTAAACATAACCTTTTTAGAAACGAATTAAATTTCTCGTATTTTCCAATATTATTAATACATTTCTTTATTGTTGTGTATTAAATTATCAATATCAATGAAGGTTTTTAGAAGGAAATGTAGAACGCATGAATTCTTCTTGTTTTGATTGATGTCGTAATCCTACCATGTTGGAGTGTTCTTTTCATGAAGAAAAGGACTTTCTATCATTTGGAGTGGATCTGCAGCAGACCCATTTGTTTGTTAGTAGGTTACAGTACTCCTTTTTTAAAGGATTGGCAAGACAAATATTTTTGTTCTCAGCTGTTTTTGATTGGATGTGATTCAATCTCGTCGTACAATCTACGCACATCTCGATAGGAAAAATCGTACCTCATTTTTGCCCTGTTGTTTCTCAAGAATAATTTATATAATTGGAAAGAGAGACCTTGAATGGTTGACAGCAGGGCATCGAATACAAATCAAAGAGAACTAATAAATATCGAAACATGGACGAGCTATTCAATCTTTTGTCTTCCAGCACAAGAATTGATAAAACAAAACGTAAAAAAAAGAACCAACCGTCAAAATTAGTTCCTAATGTAGTACCATTTAATAACAACAACATCAATGCGGAGGATGATGATTCAGACATTGAAATAAACAACCCAAAAAATCACAGTGCTTCCAAATTAGCTCATATTCACAAAGAGCAAGTTGCAGCATTTCGTCGACGAATGCGAATTCAAATCCGCAAAAATTCAGAATCGCCTCCTGATCCAATTTGTTCCTTTGATGAAATATCACTACCACCCTGGTGGGAAAATAAGATACTGAATAACAAACAAATGGTGGGAACATTTCACGCTATTAAAGCTAGTATTACACGGAATATTGAAATGGGAAAATGGATCAATCCTACTCCCATACAGATGCAAGCTCTTCCATCACTTTTACATCGTAGAGATACTTTGGGATGTGCACCAACTGGTAGTGGAAAAAGTGGAGCATTCATCATTCCTATTTTGTTTCTTGCCACAGCTGAAGAGAAGATATTTTATGCTATACCAGAAAATGAGAATGAGGGGGAAGAAAATACAATGTCAAAAAAGAAGAAAAAGAGAAAACGAGAAGAAAATGAAAAATCATCAGCTAAATCATCCACAAATCGACAGGGACACATCCGATCACTTATTCTTGCTCCGTCTCGTGAACTTGCACAGCAACTCCATCGTGAGCTAGAACGATTAGGCGAAGGGAAAGTCAATGGTTTGCGAACTGCCTTACTTTCTAAATCGAATACTTCTGTAGTTTCTACTCTAGGTGGAAAAGCTGGTCTGGATGTTCTTGTGACAACACCGTTACGACTTGTAGATGTTATGGAAAATTCGGAGAAGGGGATTGATCTAAGTCGTGTACGGATAGTCGTGTTGGACGAAGCTGATCGGTTATTAGATGCATCGGATGGGTCTAACAAAAACATCAAAAATCGTGCACACAATGAAGACTCTCACAATACAAGAGGTGAATCATCTGGTTCCACATCCTTTGGAAAGACATTTTTAGAACAGATTGATACAATCCTTTCAGCAGTCCCTGATACTGCCGTACGCTCCTTGTTTTCTGCAACTATTGGATCTTCAGTGCGTCAATTGGCAGAATCAATCCTACGAAATCCAATTGATATTACCATTTCTGCAGCACCAGGAAGCACTATTGCTAATCCTGACATTGAACAAAAATTAGTCTTTGTTGGGAAGGAAGAAGGAAAACTATTGGCCATTCGTCAAATCATTCAAAAGGGAATTTCTCCTCCAGTTATTATATTTCTACAAAGCAAAGATCGGGCACAAGCTTTATTTTCAGAATTATTGTATGATGGTGTCAATGTGGATGTTATTCATGCTGGAAGAACTCAGGGTGCAAGAGATACTGCCGTTACCAAATTTCGAAAAGGAGAAACATGGGTCTTAATCTGCACGGATTTAGTCGCACGTGGTGTAGATTTCAAAGCTGTAAACATGGTGATTAATTATGATCTACCAGAAAGTGGAGTGACTTATGTTCATCGTATTGGTAGGACCGGTAGGGCAGGGAGAAAAGGTGAAGCGATTACATTATATACAGAAGCTGACTTTGAACATATTGGTACTATTGCAAATGTTATGAAATTGAGTGGATGCACAGATATTCCTGCATGGGTTTTGAATGCAAAGAAAAAGAAAATGATTGTTCCACCCAAACGAGCAAGAATACGAACTACTCTAAAAGAAGACAAAGATAAGAAAAAGAAGAGAAAAAAAAGAAAGAAGAATAAACCCAATCCAGAATAAAAAGTTAAAAAAAAAAGCTTGATCTAATCAAATTCTTTTTAAAAGTACCAATAAAAATGGATTTTATAATAAATTCTTTCATTTTTGAATCTTTATCTTGAATATTTTGTGAAGAATAAGTTCAATTCAAGGGATTCCTGCTTTTGTATAAACGTAGACTTGGTATCTCCATCTGCAGCAGCCAAAGTTTCCCTCCAGAAAATCTTTGGCCATTGTAATCTAATATTTAGTGTCACTGTATCACAGCAAACGAAATGCCCAAAAAGAAATTCTACGTTGTTGCGGTCGGTCGCAAACCCGGCATTTATCAAACATGGGATGAATGTCAGATTCAGGTAAGGGCTCCATGTTGCAGAAACGATTCATATTAAAACAAATGAAATAGTTGCATTTCATTTATTTCATTGATGTTTAAATGACCACAACCGAATTCTTATATGCAGGTATCAGGATTCAGTAAAGCGGTTTTTAAGAGTTTTTCCTCCAAACAAGAAGCTGAGAAATTTTTAGAAGCGAATAAAGTTAGATCAACGGATGGTAATCAAAAGAGGACAAGTGAAAACGAATCAGCAACAATTCCAAATTCCAAGCGAGTGAAACCAACTCTTCCAAACGAAAAAGCAAACCCAGACGACTCTTACAATCTTAATGGCGTGGACTTGAAAACTATGGAATCTTCGAAATACAAAATGCTAATACATTTTGATGGTGGGTCACGTAAATTTGGTGCTTCTGGTGCGGGAGCCTTAGTAGAAGTGCATACCCCTACCAAAGTGCAGACTATAAGTGTTCGAAAGCATTTAGCTTCCACTTCTAGTAATAATGTTGCTGAATATTCTGGATTAATTGCTGGATTAGAAATAGTTGAAAAAGAATGGAAGAAGCTTAAAATTGAAAAAGAATCACCCACATTTGCACTGATTATCAAAGGGGATTCAATGATTGTGATTAATCAACTTACTGGAGCATATGAATGCAAAAGTCCTAATCTCATGTCATCGTACCAAAAGGCTAGAATTTTGCTCAACAAAATGAAGAATGACAAAGTTTTTATACGCTTAGATCATGTCTATCGAAAATATAATACGAAAGCTGATGGTAAGATTACTTTGCCATGTCCTTGATTGAATAATGTTTGATTTAATCTTGCTCACCTGAAAGTTCAGCCCTTGCTAATGAGGCTATGGATAAAAAACGATCCTGGATAACAGTGTCAGAGAGAAGCGCAGGAGATCATGATAATGTTTTTCTTGAAGATACCAAGGATAAAGGTTTGTTAATTGAGGTCTGAATTGTGAAATCTTGCTGAAACATCTCTCATTTTTCATGGATTTTTCACACAATCATGTTAGAATCTCAGAAACATAATCCAGACGCTAATGTTGAAAAGAATTCATCCAACACAAAAAGTCTCTCGAGCACTAATAACAATAACGGTAAGACGAAATGTGAAAAATTTAGGATTTTGATAAAAACAAGCCTTACTTAGATTTCTAATGGATGCGTTCCTTCCAAATGAAAGAAGACTCAAACTTTGTGACTGCAGACGTATAAAAGTAGTCATCTTGTTTATTTATTTCAATATAGTTCGCCGTGCTGCAATAAATTATAAATAATTATTTATGTAATGCATTTTTTCTCTCCAGTCGTCACAAGAGGAATATGAAACGTAAATCAAGCACACATTGATAATCAATCAACCATTCTAAAAGGATACTTGGATTTCATGATATCTGAACATAGTTCCCGCCAATAGTCTTTCCGTCCAATATAGGTCTAATATTTCCTTGCTCAAATAAAAATCTTTTATAGAAAAAAAGGTTTAACCGATTCAAACCAAAACTTATCAGTGGCATAACAAGTAAAACCACAATTGCGAATACTTTCCATGCAAGTTCATCATTTTCATAGGCATCATCGACTAATCTCATTCTTAGAATTATGTAGAGTGATCCCAACATAGAAAATATAATCCAAAAGAATGCAATTCGTTGAAGAGCTTTAATACTATCACGTCCAACTTGTGAATTCACGTCGGTTTCAATATCAGCTTTTGGAATTCCACTTCGTGGTTTATTTCTATGAACAAGAACTGTGATCTGTTCTCGATCAAAAGGATGATAAGTGCGAAACTTTTTCTGCACCAAAGCTCCGGAGATGTTACGACATTCATCTGCATTTTTGTATGATCCAACTTCCTCATCTTTTGCTTCATATATCTTGCTTCCATTTATCCATGATTCAAAAAAATTTTTGTCCACGAGTTCCTCTTCAATACACATCGCTTTTTCCAACGAGTAAGTTACATATGCATATTCTGACCTCGTCGTTGAGGCAAAATACCGTTTGATAGATGAAGTATAATACTTTTCATAAGAGACATCGCCTAAAACCGATACCACATCCTTATTCAGATAAGTTTGAACCAATTTTCTTCTCTTAGGAACAAAGCTGTGCAAATAAAATAATAACCACACCCAAAAGGTAGCAACACTGAGAAACACATAAAACATTTCTATCATAGCTATGATTGGATCAGCAAACGCAGTAATGATTTGTCCATCGTCTGCATCATCTGAAAGATTATATCGTTCTAGATTTGGCCGTTTGTGCGCTAGGTACAAGAAGTAACATAAAAGGCCAAGAATCGGGGTGGTTGACAAGGCCATTTGGATGATGGATCCTTTCCCTGGGATAATGGCTTTGTGATTTTCTGCACTCATTTTATTTCAAGATTTAAACTGAATTTGTTCTTTATATCTGTGACTGTTGCATCAGTAAAATATGTTCGAATCAAGCCATTATACAGACTCTAAATTTATTGCATTGTGCAGTATTTATTTTTCAATCGGAGTGTACGTCTAATCTATGTAATTACTATTAATACAGATTTATGATACAAATATAAAGATGCTCGGACATTGATATACGTCTATTTAAACATAAAAAATTTCTATAATATAATAGCCGATTCCCGTAAATAATATATATAGCATTATTTTATTTAATATTAATTCGCACATGAATAAAAAGGAATTTTTAAATAAATAGCAACAAATAAATAGAAATAGAGTTTCATATTAAGTATAAATATTTTTCTGGCAACGAAATTATCATGGTTTCACTATGAATTACTTTCACTCATGTTTTGTCAATTTACGTCGAATTAAATCTTGTATACCATTTTTATTTGTCTCAATCCTATTCTATCTTTCAGCTCATTCAAACCTATCATTTGTATCCACAAACTTAACAAATTCTGAATTCTTTTTTCAAACCAAAAACTTGTTCAACGTACTCAAAGAAATTGGCAAAGTCTTCACATGGTATGCCTCATCACATAGCTATCACACTACTGGTTGATGTATTTTTATTGATTTCTAAATGGATCAGAAGCAATGTTATGATATACCCATGAACCAAAGAGAACAAAGTTTGATCCTATTAACTTGAAAACACACGTAACTTTTCGGAATGTATCGGAAAGCTGATTTGACCATGTTCGTATCAACAAAAATAAAAAAATTTAACGTGAGACATGAATAATTTTAAGCAATAAATCAGTTCCTCTCTGGAATTTGGTTTAAAAACTTTTCATTATTTTTCTTCATGAACTAAAAAGTGTGAGAAAAGAAGAGTTTATGAAACTAATTACATATCATTGATTTGAAGGTTTTGTAAGCAAAAGAATGAGTATAAAAATCGTATACATCTAGAACTAGCACCTGCTGGTTTTATCTTTAAAGTCGCATAATCCTTTTTAACGAAAGAGAAAAATGTAGCATTTGCAGCTATGTTAAGCTCCTTGTTGTTCTGAAATATATACTATTGCTCTGGAAGCCAAATTTCAAATGTCACGCTGATGGTAAAAGAAGAGCCTTGAGCATTATTACTCACAAATTGAGATTTTTTAGGGTATGCAGTATTCCTATTCTTATAAAATCCTTTTGAATTTTAAACGAACCTACGCATGGACATATCTTACTGCGACTCAGAGCAGCCATATCTGCTGTAGGAGTTCAATTTCTGTAGGGCACAATGAAAAATTAAAGTCTTCTGCAAAACCAATTTTCTCAAATTAGTACGCACGACAGCAATTATTTCCATACATATTTTTCCTATGCAAGTAGACTTTTCATATCTTTGAACTTCTTTTTGTGGGTTCAATGTGCAATAGATTTTGACCTGAAAAATTGTTAGATTGTATTCCAAGGCGGTTTAGGTAGGTTTGCCAATAAAAAAATTATTGAGAAGAATACCGCCGTAAGAATTGTCCATGTTTCTTAGAACTATAAGTTCTGTTGTAGATTGCATCTTCTACGGTGCTACTACTACTTGAAAATCATAATTGAATGACAGATTCTGTCATTCTCGCTACTGATAGAGAGAAACTGACGTCTCCTATGATTATACGTATCTGAGAAGACTATTCGTTCATTTTTCATGACCTTTACAAAATCTTCTTCAAGAACATGACACCAATTGAGATTTACAATTTATTGGAAACCTTTCAAAGGGACCGCATAAAACATCCCAGAAACACATTACAAACAGATAAGCTTCAGATAGCACCTCATTGATTGCAGTGAAGAGGTTTCGATCTCCATCTCTATTTTGACACGCCAGCTCATTGCAACATGACCATTCTTCTTCTGCTTTGTTGTCTAATATTCCCTGCGTTCACAGACATTTTTAAGTTCGCCCATGGCTTCAATAATGGAAACCCATCAGCATTCCTTTCATTGGAGTCATGTCGATCAAGAAGAATATCACAGATGCTCATGCAAACTGCAAGTAATGTAAAAGAAGGGTCGTTCAAGACAGAAATGAATTTAGATCCTGGACAAGTACTTCCTGAAACTAGATCTGGAATGGAAAAAACAGTTTCATCACTCAAAAAACAACTATCTTCCATCCATATCGGTCGTGCATCACCTGATATTCTTTCTCGTACAACTGTCCGAGCTTATGGAGTTTCAACACCAATTTCTCAGCTAGCTACCATATCTGTTGTTGGTATGCAGCAGCTTACAGTTGAGCCCTATGATGCTTCTCTCATCAAGAGTATAGCACGATCAATCATGGAAGGAGACTTAGGATTGAGCCCATCGTTTGACGGGAATATGATTTATGTTGATATTCCTCCATTGAACGAGGAAGTAAGAGTATCGATGAGCAAAAAATGCAAACACATGGGGGAAGAAGGGAAAGTCTCAATCAGAAATATGAGAAGGAGTAGTATGGAATCAATTAAGAAGATGATCAAAACTGGAATTTTAAGTCAGGATGAAGGGAAACGAATGGAAGTCCAAATAAGCTCAACAACAGAAGAATTCTCGAAAAAGGTTGAAGACCTAACCGAAAGAAAGATGAAAGAAGTTATGACCATTTGACCGCTAAAGAACCCTAAAAATAGAACAAACCCAGGTGTTTTTGAGTGTTTGTGAATGTTCACTTTCCTTGTTCCTTGATATTCTGGTAAAAGATTGTCCAAGACTTCTACAGTCTTCAAGTCAGGAAGAGTTTCTGTGAAGGTAGGTTTCATCTCAAAAGAGATACTCCCACAACGAAATTAATTTAAAAAAGGAAGGAGAAGTTGCTGTATATTCATACGGATAACTGCATAAATTGTTGTGTAATTATGGATGCAACATTTGAAGCTACAGTGCTATTTTTATTTTCTAATTACGGCGTTACGTCGTACATTAACGTATGTACAATCCGAAAATTTTCAGCTATGGTAATGAACAAAGTGAAATTTGTGAACCATTTTCCCTCAAAACACGATGACGGCTTGTGTAGCCATGTACAACATGTAGGTTCCCTCTGTATGTTTGCATGCTTGTCATTGTCATTTCTCGTTGAGTGATTTTTGCAAGTATCATCCATGTTGTGATAGACGATGGGACGTGTTGTCTCTTTGCACTTGTTGTGACCACAAACGAATTTGTGGACCGTTTGTCGAGATCGGTTGTCTTGCAAAGCCGCGGCATCGTCGTTGGAGCGGTTGGTGGAGGTTGTTTGGTGCAAACTTTTTTTACGTGGAACCGTTTCATTTAGGGACTCATTTTGCTATGTAAATTCCGATGGATGTTCTTCAGTCGGTTTTACTTAGACCAATTTATTTAGCTTCCTTTTTATTCCCTTAAGTGAATTGTTTCGCTATCTTGACACTGTTAGAGTTGCGTCATTTCGTTTTTCTCCGACAATTAGTCTTAGTATACTGAATAACTTGTAAGGCAACAGTTTAGGTCCCCGCTAAACATTTGAATTGTCTCTCACTGAAGTGTACCTCTTTTTCCCTCTGCGCTTGTTCATGCTTAACATCATTGATAAAAATGAAAGAGGTTCTACGGTTACAGAAAATTCAAAAAAGTTCAAGTCAAATGTGAGCAATAGCAACTCTTCTTCAGGTATCCTCGAGAAAAGCAACACAGCAGCCAGCCAAAACGTTACATCTTCAGGCTCTGGTGATAGCGAAGACAAGGGGAATGAACCTAAAATGAATTTGAACAAAACAGAATCTACTGAGAACGAATTACCGTCAGTGCCCAACAAAGAAATTCCAACAAATGAAATTAATGGAAATAAAAAAGAATTAAAGCAATCAAATGGATTAAACAAAAGCAGCAAATCAAACGGGAATGATATTGCACCAACTTTAAAAACAAACGCTCCAACCAAACCGCCAATTCCATTATTGAAAGGCTCGCTTACTTATAGCGTTGACCAGAGTCGCCATGCTATACGTGGGTATTGGCATTATGAAAATGCAGAGGGAGCTCCAAAGCAACGATTTGAATATCTTCGCAACTTACCGGAAGGAGAAGATGTTACTAAACTTCCTGTAGATGGGGAATATCACGGAAGTTTCAATATCGTACATGTACATGTGAATAATAAGGGAAAGAGAAAGGAGCGCAACTCAATGATATTGGAAACAGGGGTAAAGATTAAATTCAGTAAAAAAGAAGATAAGTTGTATGATGTCAAAGGTGAAGGTAGAAACGATTATGGTACTTTTGAAATTTATGGCACAGCCACGAAAGTTGAATATGAAGGTGATCTTAGTTACGACATCGTATTGAGGAAGAACTATTTAACAACCGCCGTTGGAGTGAATGAGAAAAAGAGTAAAAAGAAGCGAAAACATGAAGCTTTAAACGGGGATCTTGAGCCTGCGATTCTTCCTCCTCCTAGTGAATCATATCCAACAAACGTTATTTGTCTAAAGGGAAAACTAAGTAGAAAAATTGTAGATGATGGGGGCCCTCAAGTCATCCATAGAATTGAGGGGATGTGGAGTGGCGGACTTGACAAACTTTTAGAAGATCCAGAGAATTTGAAAGGGGACTGTAATCCTTTTGATTATGAACATAGGTGCTCTGGCCAATCCGATGTATTTCCTTTATCTGGTCGCTATACAGGTTGGTTTTTGCTAAATAGAGATTTAGGGGATAAGGTGGAAAAGATCACCGTCCAAGAAAGAGATGTTACACTTAAGTTTAAGAAAAACAACGAAGGCTACTACAATGTTGAAGGGCGGGGTATGAATGGATTCGGAAAGTATACTATTACAGGTTCACTATCGAAAGATGATGAATTGACTATTTTCCGTCATTTTCAACCTGTGAAGCAAAAAGCTCCCAAAGCTAGACACAGCCTTCCTAAGCATTCGAAGATCACTCCTCCAGGGGGGCTTGCAGCCCCGAAATTACCGCTTGGTCGATCAAATGCTGCTCAACTGGACTTGCCCAAGTTATCCTTGAATGATGTCGAAGCTCCGGATGATAGCGAAAATCCTCCAGCCGCGATGAAACCCTTAGATAGTGGTGCATTTTCTGTCCTCAGTCGTGGGGTTTTGAAAATCGATGTAGATGGGCAACACTCTTGTACTGGTAAATGGGCTATTTCAAGAGATCAATTTGAGGAAAAGAAAGGTTCTAACTTTATGTTCGGTTTAAAGAGTACTGATGCAATTGCCGCAGGAAAGAAAATGAAAGGAGATGTTGATGATGATAAAGAAGAGAAAACAGCCGCCGAAACAACAACTTCGTACAATGCTATTGTTCCGGACTTTTCATCATTTCCCTTGGATTCAGATCTATACTATGGTCATTTTCGCATGAAGCGCGGCTCAACAAAATTCACAACAATAAGAGATCAACAAATTGTATTGAAGTTTCGAAAGAATTCCGTTGGGTCCTACAACGTCTACGGACTTGGAGTGAACGAATTGGGAAAGTTTGATTTAGTTGGAACTTTCCTACCAAGAGGTGAAGGTAGTGGTCAAATTGAGCTTTACAGAATTTACCACCCGGCACAACCAACTGGTGCAACTCCCCGTCCAATATCTGGGAAACAGTTGCTTACTCCATCGGAATTGTCTACTGCGAGAAAACAGCCTGGTGGACGTGCATCGTTACCAGGCCACATTCAAAAGCATCACAAATTATCCAAGACAAGGGATTCTGACTCCAGTTCAGATGATGATTCTAAACGTCATGGATATTCTGATCCTCCCGTTGCAAATCTAAAATCTAACTCAATTTTACCAAAATCCAGTAGTTTAGTTCAGAGTTTACCTACGAGCTCAATTTCACCTCTACCTGCTGGGCTTAATCAGAGAACTTCATCTCGTCAAGTCAAGGTTCCCAGCCGTTTGGAAGATGATGACCCCAAAGCTCTGCATTCAAAAATCATGGAACGATGTTCTCAAGTTCTTCGTTACTTAACAGAACGTGATGCGTTTGCATTTTTTGCCCAACCTGTTGATCCGCTAGCTCTGGGTATCCCAACTTATCACGAAGTCATCAAGAACCCAATGGATCTCGGTACGATTCAGAAGAAAATGCAAGCTAATGAAGTAGAAAATCATTCTGAATTTGGGAGACTAGTTCGTCTAGTTTTCTCAAATGCAATGACGTTCAATGAAGATGTGACCCATAGAGTTCACCAAAATGCCAAAGATATGCTTTCTTTATTCAACCAAAAATTTAGGGACATCGAGAAAGAAGGTGAGAAATTGGAAGAACTATTGAAAAGAGAGAAAAGGGGAAGCAAAACTGACCGTGAAGCAAAGAGGAGAGAAAAAGAGGCCTCCAAAGAAGCAAGAAAGAAACAGAGGGAAGAGCAAAGACTAAAACGGAAACGAGAAAAAGAAGATAAGCAAAAAGGAGATAAAGGTAAATCTAAACGACCCAAATTTGATGATGACGGAGATTACGTGCCTAGATCCGAGTTCAATTCTGTTGTACGGGATCTTAGATCTATGAAAAAAATGCTTGATTTGATTGTTTCACAATTTGCGAGTACTGGAGTAAAATTAGAAATCCCACAAGAGGAAGAAATAATTGTTGAAGATTCCCCAAGAAAGGAGGCAAAGAGCATGACCACACACAAAACGTCGAAGTCAACAAAACCCAAGTCAGTGGAGGAAATGCCTCTTTCGAGAGAGGAGCAAATAGAACTCACTGAAACAATAAATGAGTTGCCCGAAGATAAGCTTCAAGGAGTAATGGATATCTTGCACGAGGATATGGATGTTCTTGGTGACGATGAAGAAATTGATTTAGAAATAGACGCATTGAAAACCAGTACACAAAGAAAACTGCAGCGATATGTTCGGCAGTCAGTGAGTAAACTTTGCATATATTACTTAGATGTACTACTTTATTCTCTTCTTACTTATAACCTCCTTCTTCTACGATCAGACAAAATCGAAGTCAAAGGCTTCTAAAAAGAAGACAACCTCTACTCCAGTGCCTAAGAAACAGGAACCAAAGAAAGTCGAAGCTGTTGCTGAAGACAATAGCGATTCAGACAGTGATAGCTCACATGGTAGAGGAACTAAGGGTGAAAAGTCACGGTTGGATGAACCACCTTTGAAGAAAGAAGATGATGTCTTTGGACACAAAGATGATGCTGATTCGGATTCAGATGATTCAGAATTCAACGGAGAGTTCAACTTTAATAACTTCAAGGCTACCAATGACGACTCCGATAATAACGATGCTTCAGATGATGAAGATAATGATATTGCAGATGCTCGAAGGATGCTTCAAAACCAATCCGAAAAAGCAAAGCAAGTTATTGAAAGGGAGAAAAGGGTGCAGAAAAATGCTGAACTTGAGAAGCAAAAACGTATGAAGGACATGGCTTCGCAACGTGATCAAATTCTTGAGCAAAGAAAACAAGAGGAAGCTGAAGAAGCACGCCTTGAAGAAGAAAAGAAGAAAGAAGCGGACGAAGCCAAAAAGAAAACTAGGGACGAATTCAGGAACATGAGGGATAATACTAACCAAGAGATTGATCTTGAATTAGAAAGAAAACTCATGCGTGACTATGAGTACAACTATGGTGGAGACGGATCTGGCAGTGCAAGCCCTGGATCTGATTTTGGCTTCTAGAACTGACCTCAGGTACTTTCGTTGTTTTCCTTCGTCTCAATAATCTTGAACTCCATTTCTGTTACAAGCATGCAGAGGAGATGTCAAGTTGTGCTATTTTTTTTTTACAAAATCTATAAACTTTAATGCTTGATTTTAATGCTCATTCCTTTGCACAACATGAATGATTTTCTTTTTTTTGCTTGCATCTTTTACTGTATCTCGCCATTATCCTTGACATTCTGCAACCTGTGAAGATAGAGTACAATTGTGAGTGATTTGATAACAATGAAATCATTAACGTCTTCGCAAGACAACCAAGGCAATAGGTATGCTGAAAAGGGTACAGGTCCCAAGCTATACACTTTTTCATCCCTTAACAGAACTGCTTGGCAAAGCTTTTCATTTGAGAAAGGTCAAAATTTGAGTGTCTCTTTTCTTGTTATACAGAGTCACGCAAACTCAACTTGAAACATATGTACAGAAATCAGACAATCGTTTCGTACAGGAGCATTTTGTCTTCGTATCGATTGTTTTGCACTTAGTTTACTATCGAAAGCTTATTCATCTAGTTCATGGCATCAGATTTAATCGCAGGACCAAAAAGGTGGAGGAAACAAAAACAAAACGGAAGCTAATTTTTTACAGTTCCATACAAAAACAATAATGGATTGACACTTGCCTGCAAATCGTGCTTCCGTTTCTGTAAAACTTTCTGGAGAAGCACATGGTGGTTGATGATCCAAGTTTTGAAGAAATAATAAATATGATAAGTGGTTCTTTAATGGTAACGTGTATATATAATAAAAAAAAAACTATGCAAGAACTTGGTTTGTGAATTTTAATTCCATAGGTATAGGAAATTTACGAATCTAAACCTACTACAGTCCTTTGTAATCCTTCGAATCTAAATAAGATCTTCACATTAAGTAAGAAGGTAATTAATAACGAACGACACACATGAAACAACAACAAAATTTATTTATTTAAATAAAAAGGCGTAGGAACAACTGTACTGCGAAAAAGACTTCTTTGAATGGAAACTTGAGCTTTTTTTTTGTTCGTGCCATGTATCAAAAGATTGCGGACAAGATTTTGAGAATTTTATTTTAATCCAGTAGTAGATAAAATATTTGATTATTCTTTAGAGACGATGGGCGATGTTCTTTTGTGGCCCAAATATTCATGAACAAAATAATACAAATTCTGTTTACAAAATATATAGAAACGTAAAATTCGCTCCTTTTCTCTAGAGAGAGAAGTCACAGATATTGACACTCTTGAATGACTTCACTCTAATCACATTCAAAATCTATAATTAGTTTTTTAGTTTTGTCGGAATGAACAGTCATTGCCACTAAATTGGGTTATACTTATACAGAGTCCTATTCTAGAGTAAGACTGTGGCATAAATTCAAAGACTTTTTTGATAAACGTAGATCGACGAACTTTTTACCCAAGAATATGGATTCATAATATCATTCAAAAAGAAAAATGACGGTATTGAGATACATAACAGATGAAATTCTTTCTATTTCAATGAATCTCTCGTCTAAACAAAAATCTTGGTAAATTGAATCTTCTCTTTCTACAATTCAATAAATGCAATTCTAAATTTAGAGTCTACCTTATGTGTTAAGAACATTTTGTAAAATATTCTTGAGATGTTGTGTCAGTACAGTCCCTTTCTTTTGCCCTTTTGCATATTTTTTCACCAATCGAATTATTTCCTGCATATCGGTTTTCCCCAATACTTTATCCAATCCACATAGAATATGAAAGTCTCCTAAAACTTTGAATACCTTTTCACTATCACTGTCAATCAGAGCATTTAATATTCTTTTTTTAGCCTTCCCTGTTAATCCCCCACTTTTACTCAAAACATTGTCTTTTCCTGAATGGTTCCCTTTGTGACTTAACATTGCTGTATTAACTAAACATAAGACAGAATCTACTTCGTGGGTCTCCTGCCCGTCAACGATGACTGGATCACGAGAATGAAAGTATCTCTCGTCTTTGTTCATTTCATCATCGCTAGCATCATCAAATGAAAAACGTCCTTCCTTACCAAGTAATATTTGTTCCGTGACCATTTGAACAACAATATCACATAATTGAAATCCTTCCGTCGCACCTATGGTAGCGTCCATTGCCAATGTAACAAATTTTTCTCCTTCTTCTCGTCCTAATTGCGGATTTTCCATCAAGTGAGCTTGAATTTTGCCTGCATTCCAAACATCTTTTGTAAGCACTGGAATTTGCGCTTCTTCTCTCGTTGCAGATGGATCAGTGAATGTATAAATCCATCCAACAGGCTGTAACCCTAATTCAGATGCAATTTCTACAGACCTAAGATTCATACATTTGTGCAATGATTTTGCATTGTAATACTTTCCATTGTTATTGGTTTTGGATGTTTTCATCCCAATTTCTGGGTCCCATATTGCATGAACTTTTACAACCGTACACATTTTTGCACTTTCAGTTGTAGAAGAAAGAGAAGTTCGCACTTTTCGGTCCTGCTGCACGCGTTCTTTATGAACAGTGCCCAAAAGTAATCCGACTTTATTTTGTACCGTTGTTGTACCTTTTTTCTTTCCTCCTTTTTTCACAAAACATGAGCTTTGAAAACGTTCAGCTGCATTTTGATCCATATACAAGCGTTTAATTGAATTTGTTTTAGATTGCGGCTCAATTTTATGCATTGATGATTGTAGTTTTTCCATGTCAGCAAAGCTCGTCGATCGCCGGGACGATCCTTTAGCATTTAGGAGCGCTTTTGCACGGGAGTATGACGTATGCTTAGCTAGATCTGGATATGGATCAAAACGGGATTTGGTATTGCTGACCTTCGAAGCAGAAGTTTTTTGCTTCTTTGTATCTGTCGAACTGTCGTGAAGGTTCACAAGGGTACCATTGCGAGCCAAATTGAGCTCAGTTAAAGTTTTGGATAAATCTAATTCTTTGGAACTTTTGGAATCAACAACTTTCAAATTATTTTCTTCAGGAAGAAGAATCTTCGATAATGGTGTAGTCTCAGGTGGTGATGATATCAGCATGCGTCGAATGGAACCATCTTTTTGGCGAATTCGTAGAAGTAATGGAACTGAGGATATTGATGGAGATGTAGACGACGCCTCAACGCGAGTTGACAAAAAAATGCCATTATACGAGTCTAAGATCAGAAATGACCATAGGAAAATACAAGCTACTCTCATAGATGATGGAAGCATCAAACACCAAAATGATCTGTTTTATCGATGATGTCTCTGTCTTCTTGTGAAAGAGAGAGCACAAATAATTTTTCGTGCATCATTTTTCTTAGCCAACATCAACCAATTATCATCTGACAACACGTTTCATACATACATTTATACATACGTACGTACGCAGTTCCTTCAATATGATATCCGAAAGATTTGCAATGGAATCGAACCAAAAGCCTCAAATAACACTAGTAGATTGGGATGTTTCAAAACCAATCTTCATTGGGATCAATACCTGCATATTACGCGAGTATATAATAAAACCAATTCAAATTGTAAACTAAATATAGTAAAAAATACTTTGTATTGCTGAACTATATGTCATGAGCATCATCATGTATATGCAATTTCCTGAAGTAATTGTAATTCACAAAGTTGGTCTAGCCAAAGCCTTATTATGTTTTGCAAAAACATCTTTCAAATGGTGGTTCCAGGGAAACAATTTCTAAATGGATACTCCATTTGATTAGTAAACTCCTTCTTGTAAAAGATAGGAGAGAAAACAAAATGATGGATATTTTACGTGTTTCTTGTTTATCCCAACTCATTTTTGTACCATTATTACTTAAATTTGTTCAACAATTACTTCACCATTTTCTCATATTTCACAAACATGCTGGAGCAGCAATATTACCAACAACAATTTATGTCTTAGTAGAAAAGGAATATGTACATGTAGAATGGAAATAGGTCAGAAAGTGTTCAAGAAGAAATCAAATGCTCAAATATGAATAATTATATTATAGGTGTATGTAAGCAACATGATCTTAAGTGGATTGAGGTTTTTCAAGTTTTTACTGTTCTTTCTAGCAAAATTAATAGAAGAAAAAGCAATATTCGTTTGGACTAATAAGAAATTTGCAGGTGAAAATAAAACAAATTGAAGAGCTATGTATTGCAATTCATTGGTTTATGGTTTTTCATGCACAATAAATAAAAACATTAGTGGAGCTTGAAATATAACATTGGTGCAACTCAATGGCCTCAAAAATTGCTTTTAGAGAATGTAAAGACATATGTGTGATGATAAACTTTTATGTATAAGGACGTAGCACAGTAGGCAAGGGGGGATTTAACATGGATGGGATAGATGAAGAAGAACTTTTTAAACAAAGGCAAATGTAAGAAAACTAGGGGAAATTCAGACAGTCAGGTATCTGTATGCAATCCTAGCAGTTAGTAGTTCACGGGGGTGGGCAATGGGTCTCTCATGAAAGCAATGCGCACTACATAAAGTTTGTATACAATTACTATGCAACACCACATTTTACTCTACTAATGCAGAACAGCGGCTCTTTTGTCTTGGGATGTAAATTCAACAGATTCGATGAATATTGACTGGATAGCTATAGAAGGAGCAATGAAAAAGTGGACCAGATACCAACGAGGTACACCTGTGAAATATATTCATGAATTATGGGATACAACGAAGAGAAAAAAGATTGGGGGCAAATAAAATGCGGAAAATGTCCCTTGTGTGGTCAAGAAGATGAAGATGCACCACACGTACTTCGTTGTAAACATCCACTTATGAAAGCCGCAAGAGAACATGAACTCAGCAAATTATCACGAATAGTGAATAGTTCAAAAACATCCGAGATTCTCCAGAGATGGATCATGGTCATGGCAAATCAATGGATACAGTCGTTTCCATCATCATTCCCACCAAAAACCGAAAAATTTCGAGAAATAAGGAAAGCAATCAAAGGTCAAAAAAGTTATCCATAAGAAATATGTTCAGAGGAATATTAAGTGTTAAATGGAGAAAGATGCATGAAATCAACTTACATAAAGAATATGAGAGAATGTGAGCAGACAATCATGGGCTATGAAAATCTCAAAAGCCTTCATTGACTATTCTATAGCAATGTGGAAAATAAGATGTCAAATAATCCACGCGAATGGGAAATGAGGAGGATTTTTTTCAAAAAAGAAGCTTAGAAGTATGTGAAAACCTAAAAAAGGATCTTCTCTCTTTGTCAAAACATGATAAACAATTGTGCAAAAGAACAAATAATTTTTTCAAACGATCCCCAATATCGATGATCAAAATGTGGAGGAAGAGGATTACGATAGCAATGAAAAAGCAACTGGAAAAAGAAAATGTGATAGGAAGAGATATAAAACGTTTTACAAAAAGAAAAAACAAATTCGATGTAGAAGCAACGAAACGAAGATAAGCCTTATCAAGGAAATACCCTTACTTCGAAGCTCCGACAGCGATGAAAATAACAATGGAATGATCAAAAGGACAATGACTTTGAATACAAAAAAGGAGAGTATTAATAGTCCTCAGAGTGCACTTATACACGATAAGGACAATCCAAAGAGCGAATACTGTCTTCATGCAACCGAAGATCAGTCAAAACAAAGAAAGCTCAACAAGAAAATCAATAATCAATCGAAAGACATGAATACAAAAAAAAGATAAAGGATGGCAAAATCTGGAAGACTGTCAATGGAATTAGAATGAGGCAACAATCGAAGGATGGAGAGGCAATTGTGGGCTTACCAGAATCAAGTTTCGGGAAAAGATTTTTTATGAGAAATCAATCACATTCAAAATATGGGAAATTGATGAAAAGTGATAGGAAACCAATGGGAAGCCGTCAGAAAAAAATTAACATTAGTATGAATGAACGTAAAAAGAATATGAATAGTATAACGAGTGACGTCAGGGTGAGTACGGAAGTATCAGATTCGACGGTCAAGGGGGCGGCGGAAAGAAATGTGGATTACCGGGTGTCTTACAAAGAAGGAAACGGGACTCAGAAAAAATTTCAAGAGATGAGAATCGAAAAATATTATTATACGATGAGGTAGATATGAATGGTTCGTAGTGAAAGATCAGTGGTACAATTATTCCCTGCTTGCATACTAATTATTAGCACTTAAAATATAAATTCTATTATTATCTACTAATGCAGAACATCTGAGATGCAATATGCATGATAAGATAATTTGTAATAATTGTCAATGTCAAAAACCTTCGGGCATAGAATTGAAAAATAACTTGTGCTGCTGCAACATAAATATTGGAAGCTTACTTTAATTGAAATGAATGATGTAGACATGCTAATAAAGCTTCATATTGACAACAATCTAAGTTTTAAGAACAAGGATTGGCAGGATAGAAATGCGGTAGGATGGACAAACCATGTATCATCTTATGAACAAATGAAAAGTGTTTTGGATGAAGTTTTAGTTAATTATGGGAAGGTGACTCATTTTTGCAAAGCAGATTGTGCAGAAGCTTATAGGTTTTTGGTTCAAAAATATGTGATTGCTTCAATGTCAAATAAAAAATAACATATTTGACTGGTATTATTTTGAACCTGTTGATGTTTAATGGTAAGTTCTGTGTAGGTTTGATGAAGATGAATATTACTACTTTCCAAGGGAATTGAACAAACAAACAGTTATTTGTGGTATTTGGGCTGCTCATGTAGGCTGCAACAAATTTATGGACAGCTGTTGGAGCCAACACTTTCAATATCTGCATTACAAGTGCCTGCTTCTCGACACCAAACAATCATTTCAGAAGCACAGCTACGACATGAACCTCAAATGGCAACATTCTAAACAACACTTCCAAACACAATACTTGCATTATATGTTGAATATGAATAATATTAATTGTTAAGGTTAAGTGAAGCAGACAATTGGTATTAAAAAAAGAACATAAAAAATACATTTACATAATAAAAATATAAACGATTCAATACATTCTGCATTTCCACCAAATCTAACTAATGAAAAAAGGAACAAAAATGCTGCAACATAGTTTGACTGTGAAAAAGGATTAAAAACAATGACAAAATTTCTTTTTTCCTTAAAAAATATAGATTCAAATACCAAGAAAGACCTTGAAGCAATACTTTTCATTAATTGCTCTACATTCAAGCGTCCCTCATTACAACAACATTCTTATACTCACTAACAATAATTAATTTGTCATCATTCCCTGACCGGTTCTAAATATACACTAGTAACCCATTACTTAGGACTTGCTATTATTTTTATGTAAGTGTGCTTAAGAATTAATGGGGCACCTGCTAATCCTTCTCTCTCCTTTCTTGTCATAAATTGTTAGTGCACTACTTCTCTTCGATAAACCATTTTCATAACACATACTGATCTCAGTCACATATATCTCTTCTTGTACACTTTGTTGCATCTCGACCGCAGTGTCTATTGTAAGGATATAAGGTTAAAATATTATTTTAATATGATAAATTCTCTCCAGTATCTATCTTCGTCTTTAACCCCATTTTTAAATTTTGTAGCCTACCAATTTCCCCGTTTGCTTTATCAAGTGCGTTGCTAATGTTTTTCATCTTTTCATGTATTTCTTTTAACTAAACCTAAACACTATCTTTGGAATCATCAATTTGATATTTATCATGTCATGATATCCTCAACAAGTTTGAGACTACTTTTCCACTTTCCATTGCTAAACTCCTATTTTTTGGCTGTTATAATTGTTGTTGTGTCAATCACAATTCTCAACAATGGCTCCTCCTTTTCAATGTACCATTTTGTGAGATACACTTACTTACTTTTCATTGGCGATTGTACGGAAGACAAGCTTCCATCACATATACTTGTAACAATATAGTGTGTCAATAAACTGTTGTCTTATAATTTATGTCTATATTATATTGTCTGGCCTAAAACAGTGCATATCTTTGCATGGCTGATGACATGGGCTGCATAGACTTATGTAGGACCAGTAGTGTTAACTTGCACACTTCAAATACTATTTATACATTACTCTAAATACTAGTCCTATAGTGCATTTTCTATTCCCTGTTTACATATTAGCCTATAGCACTTAAAATATAATTTCTACTTACTTACTTAAATACTAGTCCTATATACTTTCTATACAAACCTGAGTATTTCTGCTTCTCTCCTTTCTTCCTTTTCACACAAAAGCTCTAAGATTGCAGGAGTATGGCACAATGCTTAAAATAGCTCACATTTTCCTACATGCATTATGTAATTCTTAAATACATTGCTTAATAGGAGGCATGTGTTTAGAGATATACATACATAGCCTCTACAACAGTAGAATATGTGTCCATACCTCCTATGGTTTAATTGACTTGGACCCTTCATCTGAATTTCTCCTTCATGCAAGAAAGTATGGGAGAACCCCAGATAAGAAAAGAGAAACCCTTGTATCGTGGGTAAGTCTGGCTTATCTGGCGTTTCTGATTGAATCTTCTTCTTATCTAAACCATAGGGAAAGCTATTCTCACTACTTTTCCATAGATTAAACATAATGCACAATATTCATCCCAACACTTGTATTGTACTCTCTATTATTAATAATAATAATAAGAAAATTATATTTTAAGTGATACGTATTAATGTGAATACAGGAAAAAAAACAGTGCACTAGCCCAAAAATTAGGACTCTCTAAAATCAAGCTGAATTGTACTCTCTATTAGATTAGCTTTGCAGTACGAAAAAAATACTTTAGCTATCGCTTCAACATCTTGATTCAACATAAATTTATTGATTGAAATGACCACTTCTTGCAACTGTATCCAATTTTGTATTGCTAAAGGACAACTCCCAAACAGTGAGAGTCAAGGCAGTGTACACATGTACATACTTCCAGATTAATTTCCCAACAATATAACACAGGAACATAATGCAACACCTCCCGGCACAGGAATTGTATTTAGAAGTTCATAGAAAAAGACTGTCCCATAATATTGAGAGAGAATTTATAAGAATATGATGGAGAGATTATCATGGTGAAACAACTTCATTAAAGTAATCTCTATAGAGGGTACAAGTTCTGTTTAAATTGGATGCATCAATTGAACATAAAAATCATATTTAAACGTTACAAATAAACTCAGAAGCTTTATAATACGTCTACCTTACTTCCAGGTTTTTCTATTGGGTTTACTTGTTTACAGAGAAAGTCCAGAATTTGTGAGCCGTGTGGGATTCGAACCAAGAGACAAGATGTGAAATACACGCATGATGTCAAACAATAACGGCGATTAACACATTCATTCCTCCAAGATAAGACTCGTTAAAGAATTACTAGGATCGTTGCCTATAAATGGAAAGAAGCGATCTGAATTCAAAAAATCTCATACAATCAGCATGTTTATAATTCTATCATTTCTTTAATTAAACTTTCCATACACACGAATATTTTCAAAATGAAATGCCTCTGATTTCTTAAGTAATCTGAGATGGTTTTTAAATCGTTGTAGTACGAATTACTTATTTACGTTATTTGGGTTATTTCAAACTAGTCCCAAGATCTATGCTTTCTTTAATCCTGTAGATCTACAGTATGTACGCACTAGCAACCCTTAAAAAGTTGATCGGACTTTTTTCAAAAATCTGTGGTGAACAACAAACCTACTTGAAAATGATTACAATGTTTCTATATATAGGGGTTTTGCTAAGTAGTACCCCCTAATTATTATTGTGGAATTTATAATTATATTATTGCGAAATTATCTCATTAAATGTTTGCACATGAACCATTTGTCCGGTATACAGTTGTGCTCAATAATACGAATACTGTACCTGGGAAGGTTTTCTTGCCACAACCTTCAAAGCACATATTATGAAATAATTAGTTGCTGTTTGCAGATATATCACAACGTTCCAACATTACTTCTGCACACATTCAACAGCTCATCTTGGCATTTTTATTAGTATAGAGAAGTTGTTTAAAAAAAACTCCCATTGAATAATATCATGGTGGGCCGTAATTCCAGGACAAATGCATTAAGCAGATATCTGGAAGCTCTTCCACAAAACGAAACAAACAACCAAAGCTATCCTGAACAAGTAAACAAAGATAGTACACCAATCATGAACTCATATCCTTACGGTTCTAATCATAGCTCTCATGATATTCATCCACTTCCAGGAATCAATTCAGTGCTTACTGACACAAATGAAATCCATACGCTTTCAGACGTTACGTCAAATTCCGATTTGAGTGAAGATCAAACTCTCTCTCTTTTATCAAAAGAGGAAAGAGTGAGTCATTCACAACACTTAAGCAATGAACCCCGACAAGAGCGAGAAAGGCCCAAACCATTTCAATCAAAATTTAAACGCAATTCACCCGGGTCAAATAAACAACAACAACAGGTCGAAGTAAAACACAAGCTTTCCACACCATCTCCGAACAATTGGAAGGATGCTCTTCGCCTTCATTCAAAACAGAAGCAACATGAAGAGAAACATTCTCCAAATACAGGCGAGGCAAATAACTCCATTTCTCATTCTTCCCAAGATAAGAATGAAAATTCAACCCCTTCAACATGGAAGAACGCACTACGCCGAAAGAAATCTACCTCCTTCAGTTATCAACAACATCGCGATCAAGGTGGAGACTTTCCGAATGACGAAGAAGATCACGATCAAGAAAACACCAGGACTCATGACCATGGCAACGAAATGAAGCAAACGAATAATTACAATAACACTCGATCATCCTACATGAGAAAAAATAATAACATGGTTGAAAAAGAATCTGATAATCGAAATCAGCGCAACTACTCTTATACTCATAATCTCAATACCAAAAAACAATCTTCGCATTGGATACCGCCTACTAATTTTAAATCAGTAATGTCGCGTACACCTGTAAAAAGCAACTTTACCTCCAACTATGAAAATAATCTGGATCAAAATGAATCTCACAATGAGGAAAGTTCACGTACCGATTCAGTTTTA
>Ga0209092_10000893_pt1 | contig 30213 bp, 17 predicted proteins | sample FraStrMetagenome_FD_187446 | JGI IMG/M metagenome (GOLD analysis project Ga0209092, IMG submission 187446) | Marine eukaryotic phytoplankton communities from Arctic Ocean - Fram Strait ARC3M Metagenome (SPAdes) (version 2) | ecosystem: Environmental > Aquatic > Marine > Oceanic | place: Fram...
TGAGAATATTCTTTTTCGACAAAAAGAAAGATTTCCTTGACGACAGAGAATCATGGAGAATCCTGCCCCCGTCAACCCCGACTCTCTACTGGCAGAACCGCTTTTGGTCCAACCAACTGTGGAAGCTGTTGCGGTACCTCAGACAATGGTGTCTGTTACTGCACCTAACAATCTCCCCGCTGGTTATGTCTTCGAAGCAAAGGTTGGAAATCGCACAATCAATATTACAGTTCCAGAAGGTGGAGTGGCACAGGGACAGGTTATCGTTGTTCCAATGCCACCTGAAATAAGCACCAGCGTAGAAATCATAGAAGCTCCAATTGGAAAATGGAAAGATGGACTTTGCGATTGCTTTTCTCTGGGGTGTTTTCATCCATCAGTATGCTGTGCATTATGTTGCACTCCCATAGCAGTTGCCCAAATCATGACTCGTTTGAATCTCACATGGTTGGGCCTACAAGGTACACGTGCAACCACCAAAAACACTTTCAAAATCGTCCTTGTGCTCTTTATCATATACTTGAACATCTCAACCTTGGGAACCTCCAAAATTGATCTCCCTGCAAAAGCTGCCCCTACACCCCTTGTGGAGATGACACCCATGATATACCATTTATCCAAATACAAAAAGTTACACCCAGCTCTTATTGTCTTGAATCTGATCATTTCTCTGTTTGGTCTGTACTTTTTCATTTCACTTTGTAACACCCGAAGGTCTGTTCGTAAGCATTACAAAATACCCGAAGGAAATTGTGGAGTTTGTGAAGATTGTTGTTGTACAGCATTTTGTGGATGTTGTGCTGTATCTCAAATGTCACGACATACTGGAGAATACGAGAAATATGGTGGAGTTTGTTGCTCCGATCGTGGACTACCGCCAAATGCTCCTTTAAATGTAGTCTAAATATCAGAAACTTGTGCAAGAAGTAAAGGAACACCATATCGTGTTCAGTGGTTTACCTTATTTTGAATCGTTACTATTCTAATTTTATTTAAATACATATGTTATCACTTGTTCTAAAGCTATGCAATTAATAATAATCAAACGGGTTCATTTCCGAAACCTTTTCTTTTCGACAACTACAATTTCTTTCCAACACCATGCAACATTTCCTTACCAGAATCATTGACTTTACTAATACCATTCACTTGAGGACGAAAAAGATACCCAGTATAAACAAAGAAAGCAACAGTCCCACTTTCTGATTAAAATACACTGACCCACCTGAGCTTCTAGGGAAGAATAATTGAGAAGATATAAACACCGATCCTTGTAAAATAGATCCAGATCATAAAGGTTATTGAACGCCTAATAATAGCTTGTATTACACGATATTTGTTGACTAAAATGCAACGTATTATATTGTGCACTATTTACTTATATTCTTGTTGAAAGGAGATTTATCTTTTGAATAGGCGTTTTAATGAATGAGACATCAAGTTTCTATTGAAATTTAATCGGGTATGGTCACCTCCAGATTATTCAAAAATCTTATAGCGCGTCTTTGCATATCATAAAATTTTGAAATTTCATAATTGAGATGCACCTTAATTTTTTTTCATTTAGCAACTTATTCTACCAGTAGAATGATGTGTGTGAGCAGTAAAATTGAAATTGCGGCAATCCATTCTACTTTATATTATTTTTCATATTCATGAAAATTGAATGAGATGGACGTGATAGAGGAGCATCCAAAAATTGTTCCAGTGGGTCGTGCAGTCATCTTATTTTATGTAATTGTCCCGCTCATATCTATTTTATGTGTGATACTGCTATCTTTATCTCTACCATGGATAACTATCGAGTAAGAAATAAAAATTGTGCATTTCGTATTAGGTGGTATTGGTGTTTCTAATAAAAGTCTTACCTTTTTGTTGCGAGAAAGTTATCAGATTCTAGTAGAAGATTCCGGGAAATTTAATGCAAGGAGAGGTGTAATGCCACTCACATTACTAGCCAATCCAATTCAAATCAATGTTATGAAATGTTTGGGTGGCGTTTGCCGAGCAGATCGACAAAAAATTCATGAATTGCAGCGTTTAAGAACAATATTGAAAGTTCACGAAGCAGATAAAAGCAATCAGACAAGCGATTTTGAAACATACATCCTTATAAACGAAAAATATGATGAGGAGTTTTCCAATGATTCATTCGTCTATGACGCTAATGATTATAATCATGACATCCCCAATGATCTCAATATTGTTTCTGCATTTTGTGATAGTCTAGCAGTGATTCTTTCACGCGTATTTCAAATTGATAATCCTCTTGACAATATGAGATATGATCCTCAAATTGCACCATTTTTTCGTGCAAGTGTCATCAGCCTTCTCATCCTCTTTCTAGGAATAGCATTTTACTTGATTTCTTTGATAATCCAATGCATGTTGATAATATGCCGATTTCAGTGTGTGCGGAAACGTTTTCTTTTCATGTGGGAAAATATTCGGAATGTTCTATGTGCTTTTGGTGGTCTCTTTCTTATATTAAGTCCAATGCTATTCTTTTCAGCAACTTTTTACTCGTCTTTGATTGTTAAGAACGCCTCGTATACACCCGGGTTCATAATTATTATTGTCGTTACCTTCTTACTTAATTTGTTTGATACATACAAAGAGAAACTAGCACCTAGGAAAGATAAGAGAGTCGATGACACTATGAATATTTCTGATTCTATTATGAATATTAACGATGCGACAGATGGCTCAACAATATGTCCTGTTTCAACTACACTTTAAGACAAGTGTGTAAAGGGAAGAACCATCGATCTGCTTCTCCATGATAATGATGCTAAGTGCTTGCAATACAACCTATTCATAATATGTGGCACTCATTGAGATCTTTTACTTCTGGCTGAAGTCATATTTCTTACACAATATTTTAATATTATATTAAAATGGTCATTTCATGGTGCATTTCGTCTCTATAATACCTCGACCAACTCGTTAACATGCACCTCCCATAACACTTTCATCTTATTATGACGGAAGAGGTAGTTTATTTGATGAAATGTTTGGAGAAATTGCATTTATTGATTAAGATGACCTGACATAGTATTTATCGTTTGGTTTTTCCTCCATGCCGTGGAGGTTTTTGCTCTTTTAATATTATTGTTATTATGAAGATCCGAAAGATTGAAGACTGATAAGATTAATGGACTAAGATTATTTGGTAAAATATGTAATAAATATTGATTGTGAATATTATCTATATATTGACTGATTCCACTGTGTCATTTACACCATCTCTTCTTTTAAAAAAAACTCCTTTTGGATGATTGGGCTGATTTGCTTGTTTCTTTCTTGGAAAGTTTTCCTATAAGCTTCTTTATCTCGAATCAGTTTTTTCTTTCTTTTTGAAGTAGTTGATTCTAGCATTGCCCTCTCTAGTGACTTTCCTTCCGTATTCAGAAATAAAAATAGGTTGATTGTACGTGTACAACCATAAAATAAAATAAAATCAATCAATCTGCTGTGAAGCACCTGCGAGTACTTTCAACCCCATCATTCTTTCCTACTGTAGATGCTGAAGCAACTAGATCAATTACTGAATTCGCTTGCATTTCTATTGAGAAAATAATTGAATACTATGACCAACAATAAACTTTGTAAAAAAGATCAATTGTGCAACGCTAAATGGTCACTTTACTTCAAATTTTACTTGGTGAGTCAGATCAGCATTCTTAAACTGCTGTACCATACGAAACACAAGCTATGAGGAAAATCGATATGACTATTTATTGTGTAATAAATGATGAGATAAAATAACTCACAATTTGATAAACACAGTTGTTGGAAGTCCACGCCTGATAATTGATTATTATTAAGTTGATTATTATATCATTAAAATACAAATAAGAAAATGTACATTTCCTCTCATAGATTTCTTTATTCAGCTCTTCATCGAATTCGCAGTCAAAGCTCATGAGATCTATTGAAAATTTCTAGACAACTATCCAAGATCTGGTTATTTCTTATGATTCTCATTACTTCGTTTTCAAGGCAAGAAACAAGCAATATCTATACGATGGCGGACCTTCTCTCGTTTTGGTTGAGATTGTACCAAAAGTTTAATGGAGATAATTCGATTCGTCGAATACATTTCGTGGCATGAACAGGGGCACTAATTATCCAGTGTAGACCAAGGAAATAATGAGCGTTATTTGGAATGGAGGAATCAGGAAACCCAGAGGAGACGAAGTTGACGACCTTGAGCGCTTTTTCCATGAAATCGTAATGAAAATTAATTATTAAATAATTTTTGTACAGCCAATTGTTGACATACATGATCAAGAGCTATAATTTTTGTCTGAATGTTACTGGAAGGTCATTATCAGTTTGTTTCATGGAGAATATTCTATGAATCTAGGTGAATATAGTATCTCTGATACAGGCTTGAAAGTGTCAACCTTCGCTGATTACAATTGAATCTTTCGTCTTATTGCACATATATTCTCTCATAACATCTTTTCATGATATCATTTCTTGTTTTTAATTTGACTCACATTTTAAATTTATTTGTTACTGATAGTTTGTGTAATGAAATAGATAGCACGAAGTCGTCCATCATTTCAAAATGATGAAGAGAAACTTGATTTATTTGTATAGGAAATAAAAAACTAGGCCACCGCTTTCAAAATGAAACAGTAGGTTCATTGTTAAATCAAAATGTTAATTCCTCAATCCCTTAAATCCTCAAATGTATCATCTGAAAGCATACCATCATCGATATTCGAAGTTATTTGTTGCGATGAAGCGAATATATTTTGACTCGATTGCTGCATTTCTCCTCTCGCTGCGTAGTACTCCAAGAGAGACTACATAATAATCGTTCGAAAAACTTTCATAAGTAATTGTAACAAAATCAAAAACAACACAAAAGACAAAAAATTGAATACACATCAATGAATTCTTACCTCACGCAACGTAGTAATCATTGAACTATTATTGTCTAAAACACGTTCTAGATCTATCAAATAATCTTCAATTGTATTTCGATCGGCGTCAGTAGAGTTAACGAGAGACATTTCAAGCTTTGTTTGTTTCACGGTCCACAAATTAGAATTTATATTATATTTGTCATGAAAAATATTAGAAATGGACAAATTCTTACCTTTACCGTATTCAACATCCCAGTCATGATATTTTTGTGAGTGTTTACAAGAGAACTTGATGCTTCCTTCAGTCTGACTTCTTTGTTGTATTCTATATCGTATTTTTCAGGAGAAGTGTCCTCCTCATCCGAACTTTGGGGTAAATAATATTTTTGCTCATCAGGGCTCTCGATACTTCTAGTATTCAATTTTTCGTCCTCTGAATCATCTTCAAATGACCACTCCACCTCCTCGTTGGGCTCATTGTTGAGTTTTTTCAGGGCCTGGACTGGTGATTTTGATTCATCGATTCTTTTCATACTCATTTTTCGTTCTAGCGATGTTGCTGGTGCTGTTGATGGTCTTTCTAATAATGAAACAGGAGCTACTATTTTTGTCATTTTTGATGCAGCCATAATTTTATCTGACAATTTTCCAGTTTCAGGATCTCTTTCCTTCACACGATCTGCGTATCGGAGAGTGTTGAGTGTATGGTCACAATTGTTCATATTTGGTGCAACACATGCCACCATGACGGTTCGTGAATTTTTTCCAACGAAACTTTCCTTGAGAACTTGTGTGAGTTTCGATCCCCGAAAAGGTATGTGCTTCATTGAACCGCCTGTTGCAAGGGCTCTGATGACCTCTTTAAGAGCCAAAAGAGAAGTATTAATTTCTGCACCTTCCATTCGGGTTGTACGGCAGGCTTTAGCAGTATCTGCCCCACGTTCGCTACCAGCAAGATCAATGAAAGACAAACGCCCTTCATTCAGTTAATGAGAAAAGAAAAACAATGAGACGATTTATGTCAAACAGGAATGAAAATACGAATGCACAAAAGGATCTCACCATGTTCAATATTGCCCTTCCTCCCAACGCGTTTGCGCAAAGATAACATTAAAACTGCATGCGACCTACTGCTATCTGCATTTGCTGAAGTTGTACCTGTTGAACGATTTGTTGCTCCTGTTTCAATCATTTGTAATAGCTCATCCGGGTTCGAAATTGGATGCTCACTCAAACCTGGAAAACAGACTTTACCTTTGTGATCCTCAAGGCATTTCACTGATTTTCGCTTATTTAATAAATCAAATAATTTACCTCCATATATCTCAAATAGAGACACTCCCACAGAAAGATGTTTGTATTGGTCTAATTTTGCCAAATGAAAAACGTCTTCAGCTGCAGAATAATATAAACCTTGATTTTCATTTCTTTTTTTAGTTTGAGTTCCTGCTTTGTTTCCAGTCAATCCACAACCCATCATAGTGAATGTTTTACCACTCCCCGTTTGACCGTAAGCAAAAATAGAAGCCCATAGACCTTCAAAGACGCCCGGTATCAAATGGCGTACTGCTCGATTATAAATATCGATATTATTTGACTTTTCACCGAACACATTATCGAAAGAAAACTTCAAGGTTTCAACTTCTTTCGTTAAATCCACACGAGTTTTTGCTTGATATACAGCAATTCTTCCAAAATCTTTATCATTGATAGGGTGTATAATATCTACATCATTAACAGAAGACTCCTTTTTTGACATAGGGCGTTTACGAACAACGACTCGAATCCTCATCTCCAATGCTTCTTCCTCCTTTTCATTTTTCAACGTGTTACTATATTCATCTTCAACATCCTCTCGCAAACGAGACACTTGTGTCGACCAAGAGTTATCCTCTGGAAGACCATGAACAAACACTGGCGTAGGATCTTTTCTTTTGTTTGGCGATAATTGATTCATTACCTCATCATCTTTACTTTCAACTTCATCGAAGCTTCTCTGTCTTGCAGCACGTCTACGCATTGACCGAGTGTTGTTGAGCATAGTTTTACTGATGGTGGGTTCAGATCTACTAAAGCTTCTTCTTGAAGAGTTGGATTGTGAGGATAGCGAACCTGTACTGATGCGTCTATCAGAATTTAAACTTCCAGTTGACTTCTCTCTACTCAAAAAAGATCTTTCCTCATCAAAATCGTTTTGGTCTTCGTCGAACGATATTTGGTTGATTGGAGCTGATTGTCTTCTACTTGAATTACCTTTCCTTGATGAGATTGACGACCTATATTCGCCTGAACCAATACTGCTTTCCCTTCTGCTTTTATTCTTCCCTTTAGAAACCCTTGTTTTGCGCCCCATCTCCAAAGTATTTTCATTGTTACTTTGACGTTCATCCTTTTCACCAAATTGAATTTTGTCTAACTTCGAACTAGAAATTTCAACTAATGGAGACATAGGTGCAGCTTTTTCAGATGGAATACTAGAAAGCATTTTATTTCCGTTACGATATGATATTGAGGGGTTTTGAATATTAGATTGTATTCGACGTCTTTGCGTTGAACTTGACATGGAGGGAATTTTTGAAGGATTTGGGCGATCCTTTGTTTGCTTAGGATTCTCAGGATTGTGATCTCCCAAATATAGACGACTCGCTGTATTTATTGATTCATAATCTTCAGTAAAATTATCTTTTGCATTTCTGTGAGAAGATCTCGTTCCATGTTCATGATTTTGTAATCGTGTTCCGGCATTTTGCCGTCGTGATTTAGGCCTTGAATTTATGTCTCGATGTTGATTCTTTGAAGATTGAATACTTGATGAAATTGTCGAAGGTGCCGAAGGTGCCGAATGAGCAGAACTTACTCTCCTTCGTTCTTTAACTTTGGAAGTCATAATGGGTGAAGTCATTGTCAGTATACTTTTACGAGAGTTTGATTTTGATCTTTCTCTTATGTATCTAATCTCTTCATCATCTTCATCATTCTCAGAATATTCTTCTTCGTAATCTTCTTCTTCAGAGTATACATGGTGATTATGGTCTCTACGCCTTTGATCGTTTTGCCTAGACCTCGAATAGTTGTTACTTCGACTGTTATCACTGAAATCATTTTCCAATTTTTCGTCTTCCGTGACAGAAGGTTGTCTTTCTATATCTCTTCGCATTTTCGTTCTCATATTCCTGTCCTTCAATCTTTGACTCATTCTTCTTGAACTAGCACGAGTTCGTGGGGAAGATGTTGAAAAAGGGCCTTCGTCTTCTTCTCTTGTATGACGGTCCATAGATCTGCCGTGTGATCGAAGACTTTCACCACTAGCATATTGACGAGAATTAGAGTGAAAAGATGATCTAGTTTTATGACTTTTTGGATGAGTATACGTAGTTGATGGTCGTGTTCGCGTTTCAGATTCAAAACTTGGTGATTCCAAATCAAAATTATCATATGAATGAGATTTGAGAACATTCCTCGAGTTAGGACTTTTGTGATGCTCCTCATTCAGGGCATTTCGTTCCCCTCTAACTTTTTTTTTTGTATTCAATGGTTGATGCATTTGGTGTTCCCTCAATATATCTTTCTTATTGGTATGTTTATTTCTTCTGCGAAAGCTCTGATGATTATCTTGATAAGCATCAAATGACATAGATTTCCTAGGTTTTGATGATATTTTTTTAGGATACGAATTATTATCTTCGAAATCGTCGTCACTGCCTCTAGAAGGTGATTTTAAGCCTAGACTATAAATTTGACTATCAGACTCCTTGTTGTTATATTGATCAGATGAATCTTGAATATATTGATTATAATTGCTTTGATGACTTCTTTGATCATTCAGATTGCGACGAGTTTGCTTGCTTTTCAACAACCTCATACTGCTGGAAGCCGGCCTTTCACTATTTAGACTTTCCCTTATATGATGTTTTCTTTGAATCTTTTCATCCATTAGTTCGTAGTCTTCAAAGTCTTCCTCATATTGATCATGGTCACTATATTCTGGTGGAGATGGCAAAGTAGAATTCGAAGATATATCTGGGTTTTCTTCGTAGTCCTCTGCGGCAGACCATTCTGCTAAAGCTGCAGCTGCTGTTTGAGAGGGTGTGCGTGGCTTTTGTTGTTCCCTCTCATATGAGTACTTCTCTTGCAATTCATCATCTTCTTCATCGTGTGAATAAAATTCCTCCTCGCTATAATGTTGCTTCTCATTTCTACTATTTTTTTCATTGTCATCTCTTGCAACTTGAATCCTCTGCACTAAGTAAAGAAGTTTTCGCTTATCATTCCAATCTGTTACACCCAACTCTTCATAATCCCTCATTTCCAGTTGAGCTAATGCTGTGGGAGTATTGATTCCAGCCATGCGAAAAGCAGGCACAACATGTCCCAATCCAACAGTTCTGAGCCATGTTGAAACTAGGCCCATGACAAAGATTGGAGTTGTAGACTACGAATATTGATAACGTTGCAAAACGATTTCACACCGCCAATTACACCTTCTATAACCTATTCCCTCTTCTGTAACTGATAATTTAATTCACTAACGAAGGTGTCTCCTTAAATTGTTGAGGTTTGAACTCAATTTCAAAAATAAATAACGTCTCTGTAATTAATAATAATATTAAGTAAGTTTGAGCTTAGTCTATCAGATGAATGTACGAGAAGAATATTCGTGCTGAAAGTATTGGATAATTCATTCTACCATTTTCATTTTAACATTATAGTATGAGTCCAACGTAGACATGTTTAAAATCGGTTCTAACGATAACATAGATCTGCTTTTTCATTTTCATTTAGAGAAACCTCAAATCAAACTACCTATGTATTCTTTTCCGAAGTCCCTCCTTTCTACCGTTACCTACGCATATAATCGTTAACCAGGAATGATCAAAATCAACGTTGAGTTAAATATAGAGTCATTCCTTCAAAGTAGGCAAAAAATGACTACACAAAAACTTTCATTCATTTTCACCACCTCTGCTAATACATGAAACAAAAAATGTTATGTTGCCTTAAAAAATCGATATTGCGAAAGAACCAGTGAATTAATATAGCATGAAAATTCTAATATGGGAAGATTAAATTGCATTTCCGAATCTGCATGCGAATCCTTTCTTTGGCAGAAAGACTGGAGTTTCATTAGAAATTATCATTGTATTAGATTTCTTATACGAACGGTTTGTCAAATGATTTTGTTTGATAAATAAGAATTTTACATTCATTGATGACCAGACCATATAGTACTGAATACTTGCATTAAAGTTCCTTAGAAAAAAGATCATTGAAATAAATATAACGATGTATCCTTAACTTATTTCATTACAGAATATTTTGGTTTCTTCCAATTTGTTCCAAATTGCTTCGGAGTAAAACTTTGCTCTTGTTAAATTTCAAATTATGACGACGGAAATCTTCGTTTCATTGCTTCGAATCGGTGCTGTTATCTTTGTTGTTCAGACAAAAAATGCCAATAGCGCAATAGATACATCTTGCTCTTACATATCACTCTTGGAAATACAAAATAAAAGTCTTGTGTCTAATTCGTTTCAACGTGAAACCCAAAGCGAAAACATTGGTTACGTAAAATGTTTAATGCAAGTTTCTGATTAAAGGTTTTGTAATTTTACTCTTAACAGGAGCGACAAAAAGGATTAAATGATACGATTGCTCCGTTCGATATATTGATAGAAGATAGAAAAGAAACTTATTACTTTACAACATTTTTTCTGCACGTTTATTGGAAAATTCGTCTTTTGAATAAAATAATACGAACCTGAACTGGCCTGGAAAGAAATTCATGTGAATTCTCTGCCTTCCCAACGAAGATTTTCTCGACCAAACACAATTCTTCATGACAACTCCCCTATTCCGAATTTATTTCCGTAAAGGTTATTACCTATGTACACGTGGCGTCCCCAAGATAATTTATTAAGTTTTTATTCCCATTGTCATATATTGCAACAATGATTGTAAAGGTTGGTGAACATATTTTCAAAACAGCATGTCTAATGCATTAGACTCGGGTGGCATTCACTAACGCCATTTTTTCAATTGCGGCCCATCGTTCTGAAATAGCCTCAAGCTTATCTTTTGCTTCTTCCTCATCTTTGAAATATTGTGTTGTGCACTTGTCGTAAAGGACTAGGTCGTATTCCATGTACATTTTCAAAACATTTTGGGCCAACCCTTCAACAGTTGCGTTCCAATGGCCTGAACTGTTTTTATAAAGGGGTCCGTAAATTATAGGCAGTACTGCTTGTGCATTGAGTCGGGAGAGGCATCCCGTATTGACCAAATGTTCGTTATTCCATAGAAATAGCGCTCTTTCAACCACTTGAAAGTGATCAGAATCCAAGCATCGTCCTAAATTTGTGAAAAGAGTCTTGCTGATTTGAGTCAATTGATCTGGTCCCAATAGCTCAAGTATTTCCTCTAATTCGTTCAGGAATAGTACTTGTTTACCACTGCAGCTCCAAGGCCAACATTTGAAAAAGCCATTCAAGATTGGAGTCGCGGTGTCAGCATCCTTTTCAACATATTGAATGATGCAGTAAGATAATTGTTGATGATAAAGACCCACGCATTTTGGCTTATGTAGAGGAATGAGAGCTCTTACTAAAAATTGAAGATGTTCTTTTTTCAAAGGGATTGCAAAACCGTTGATAATACTACCAAGAATTTCAAGCAGCTCACCGATACCATTGTGACGTTCTGTTTCATAAACAAATCTATAGAAGACATTTGATATTGCTCTACGAATAAAGGATCGATGAGACATGAACTTTCCATAAATTCTATGCAAGATGGTCTTAAGATAATCTCGTTCCCTTGGGTCCTCGCTATCGAAAAGTTCCACAAGTTGTAGGCAAAACTTCTGATCTACATACTTTTTAGCGGCTTTGGCATTTACTTCAGAGCTCACTATAAATCTCAAGAAAAATTCATAAGCAACTTGCAAATGTGGCCATGCGGGTTCCAAAACAGGTTCATCCTCTTCTGGATCAAAATCATCCGTTGCTGGTGGTAAAGCTCTACAAACATTCGCTGTGATGCATGCCATGAGATCAGCCATGACACTTTCTGTAAAAATTTTTTGTCCGGCAGGAGTATTAACGTAGTCAACAAGTTCAAGGAGAGTTTGGCGTTTTATATCCTATCGAAATGGAGCGAGAATGTGTTTGTGAGGAAAGGTTATGTGAAAAAAATTGTACAGAATTGCATTTTCATACCTTTCCTCTCTTATCAGATGATGGGTCTTCGAAAGAAAAGATGACACCGCATAACTGAAGCTTCTGGATGAAAAGAGCTTCACGTCTTGCGGGTGATGCGTCTCGAAGGGCAGGTAAATCTCTCATTGCTGTAAGTGGAGATCCAACCCTGGAAATAGATGAAACCATTCCAGGTGAAGGTATAGAGCTCGTAGAGGCCTGACTTCCTATCGCAATGGGTGCACCAGTTTGATCATGAACAGCAGTGGATCCTGGTTTTGTTGCCTGTGCATAAAAAGAAATCTTTTTATTAGTCAAGAAGTGTCGATTCAGTCCATCGATAAGAGTAAGAGCTATCTATTTAAGAATTTAGTTTGTTGCTGTAGACTGTAGTATATTAACACGTAGGACAATTCAGTCTCTAACTGGAAAACTGTACCAAAACCCCTTTTTGAGACGCGCGGAAATGAAAATGCCATCAGGATCCAGGCAGCAAGCACGCTCGGGACGAAGTGTGATAGATAAAACACTCGAATATAATCCTCATAACATGTCAAAAGATCATGATCGAAGGAACGGTAAATGGGCTTAATTATACTGACCTTTCCCTTTTTATTATTGCTGCTGCTTTTACGACTTCCGCGTCGCATTGAATTTGAGTGATGTAATTAAAAGAGTACCAAACCTGAATCTCGATGAAATGTAAAAAGTTTTGAAGACTTTATTCCTCCGGCAAAAAAATATAGAAACGGTAATTTTTCTGCTGTTAGGGTTGTACAGCAGCAGGACTGATTTAATCTAATCTACCGTAGAGTACCATACATAGAATACGAATATGTAGCGAAAGAGAAATAAATTATATTTCAACTCAATATACTGCTCCGTAGATAACTATCATAATGTTCCAACTTTTTATTATTTTATTTTATTACTTTTCTTTTCAGTAGTAATAAATCAACAAAATGGAAGGAAAAGATATTAGATGGTCTCCGATATCATGTATTCCAGCTGGACCATCTCTCAGTCCATCTGGTTTACTGGAGTTAAGCGAAAATGTTGGAGAAGTTTCATTGTTATATTTGGATCAGGTACAACTTCGAGTTGTCTCAGATCCATTACCTATTTTGAATACTGATTCAAGCAAAGCAATGAACACCCAAAATTTAGATTGGTACGATCGAGACTCCGATCTCATCTGTACCCTAACCAATCATAGAATAATTTTCATGCGCAAAAACACTAATCCTAGATTTATCCACTTGAGCAATGTTAAGCATGCAATTCCAGATGGAGGAGGTCTGATCTTACGTTCTTCGCCCAAAGTAATTCTTTCTACATATTCTTATGGTGACATGATGCTTGCGTTTAAACATCCTACAGAAGGAACTAAGCAGCAGCAGGAAGTTCTAACTGGAATAAAAAAATCGGTAAGACGAAGGGCATGGGAAGAAGCACAACGAGCTGAAATACGAAAAAAAGAAAGTCATGTGAATAAAATTACACAAAGGAAAGTAGGCGTGGATGCCATCCTCGCTAAGAATAAAGCCCGCCATCAAGAGGCAGCACGAATAAGCGATCAAGCTTTTTCGGGTGATGCCGAAAAATTGCTGGCAGAAGCCAAAGATCTAGTTACGATTATACAGAAATATGTTGCAACGTTGGACAATTCTAAAACCAATAAAAAAAGCAACATCATTGATGAAAAAGAAAACCAAGATAATAATAATCTTACTCATATGCTACAGAGTATGGGAATGACCTCAGGATTATCAAAAGAAAGTTATTCAGAAAACCATTACTTCGATCAATTAGCACGACAGATTGCTGACTTTCTAAAATACAAGGATCGCTTAAAACAAGCAGGTGGTATGATGACATTGACAGATGTATATTGTCTATTTAACAGAGCACGTGCAACAAATTTCATGTCACCTGATGATCTCTTAAATGTCTTGCCTTTCTTTGACGAATTAAAACTAGGAATGTCTAAACGTGCCTTTCCTTCGGGCGTGATAGTTATCCAGGATGATGAACATTCCGATGAAAAAATGGCACAGGAACTTCTGAGCTATGCAACTGCAAACTCTTATACTGGAATCACAGCTATGGATGCAACTAAATACACTAAAATTTCCAGCTTACTCGTAAATGAACATTTACTTTCTGCTGAAAACATGGGAATTCTTTGCAGAGATGTGACTTTAGAAGGAGTACGTTTTTTTCCAAATTATTTTGCAACAAAGAACTTTATTGTGTGAGCTTTCTTTGTAATTCTGTCCACATTGAGTAGACACACAAAAAGGTAATTTAAGTATTTGGTTGTTCGTAGCCTCATTATTATAATCTCAAATAACAGATATCTATCGAACAGGTTTTTTACTTAAGTTTCTCTATATCTTTGATGCCCGTAGCCTTTGAGGACGTCATAGGTCAGCTGCTGGGCCTTCCAATCATACTTGTTTCAAAGATTTCATCTTTTGGTGCCTTTATCTTCATCAGAATCAAAAGCAATGATCATAACTAATTTATTTTCTAGTGGAGTCTGAGTATTTATTGCTTCACTTATTGACACTGTTTCACCTTCCTGACTTTCAATACAAAACTTACGAAAAACTTACCTCCTTACACAAAACACCCTAACCAAGGCCCCAAATGATATATCATCTAGATGATTATTACATATATTGTTTATCTTGATTTTGAAAAAAAATTATTGACATACAAAGTAATTGCTGCTTTATTTTATTTTTTTGTGTATAGTCGAACATATTCTATATTTCGTGCACCATAAAGATCAGTCCTTCTGTCTATTATTTTCAAAGATGCCAAAAATTAGTTTTAGTAGAGCCAGAGTTTTAGGACTTGTTCAATCTTTCAATCCTACAGTAATGTTTCTAACTCTCTACCCATGTTTCCATGCTCTAGAAATGTATGATGCACCTTTACGTTATTGTGGATTTTTCACATGTCTTTAGAATATATGAGAAGTTTATGAAAGTTATGTTGTAAAAGATCGTTTATTTGACGGTAAAGAAGAATTTGTTGACAAAAGTAAATTAGGAATAATTTAGCACCAGTTTCATTATCACCTTGGAACCATTTCTATCGCTGCTTTTTGCCCTGTATGTGCACAAAATTAAAATTAAAACGTGGTAAGGAAAGTTTTTCTTTCTAAAGGATTTATATTGTATGCTATTATATAGTATCAATTTGTAATCAATCTTGCACTCACTGAAACTTGTAGCTTCATTTTCTTAGTTGTTCAATTGTTTAATTGTTGAAGATACATTTTCAATTGTGAGCGCCCGAGACAATGAATTACTTCGGATTGTATAGTACGCACTTACTTACATCACAGAATTCAAGTTTTAATGTTGATGGTTCATTTTATGATGAAAAACTCAAAAACGTAAACTTGATACTATGTTCTACGCTGGAAAGGAGTACTACATACTCATTCATTATACGTTTGATGGTTCAAAAACATGCGTATGCAAATTTATTATTGGGAATCCTTCTTCAACTATCGAGTCAACCTTTACGAAGCGATTATAAAAGTGGTATAACATCATCCATTCGAAATCTTGTGAAACGTGTAAGGATGAGAGTAGCATTACGGTCATGCGTCCTCCTTATGGTGGCATGTGGGTCCAGTTTGGCGTTTACTCCAACTCAAACAACACGATCTATCAAATCCACTACCTCACCGTCGAGGACAAATACCATATTGTACGCTGGCACAAATCGTAAAGCTCGTCGCTTAAGCCAAAATGAGGCCATTGGGAAATCTCGCCCAAAAGCATTTTACGACGCTATCAAAGATGCCGATGAGGCGAAAAAAAAGAAAAAGGATGGGCAAGAGGATGAAATCGATGGTAATACTTTGATGTCTACTGGTAGTATTGCCGATGCACCAGTAAAGGAGAAGGAAAGTAATGGAATGTCAAAAAAAACTGTGAAAAAAGGAAAAGGCAAGGGGAAAGGAAAGAAGGGGAAAAAAATGTTGGAGCAACAAATGCAAGAAGAGCAAAAAACAGCTGAACCCAATGATGACCGTCCAGAGGTCACCACTGTAGTTGTTGATGAAGCAACAGGTATTGAGAGAATTGCGCAAGGAAAAGCAGTCATGGATGTTGTCACAAGGAAGGCAGTGAAGTTGTCTGATTTGGGACCACAATATCGTCTGGCTCAAATGTTTCCTGGCATACCTCCAGATGTTCGTGAAAAATATCGTTTTGCTAATTATTTTGATTCTTCCAAAAGTACTGGAATTACAGTCGAAGAAATGGTGCAACAATTAGAGCAGGCTAGCTTAGTAGATGGAGAATTACCTCCTCATCCAACACTTTCTAATGACGCTATTGATTTTGTACTTGCTAACCGTGATTTGATGACTGGTAAAATGAAAAAGACTCTTGGGAGAATGAAGATGAGGGCACAAAGTCTTAACCAACTGGATGAAGCCCGTAGATACAGAGCTTTGTGGAAACACTTTCTCACCTTAGAAGATCACATTAGTGCCCCTTTCCGTCAAATGCTTCTTGATGCAGAATCTAAAGTTGGACCTAACTTTGGTAATCTAGATCTTAAATCATACGTTGGTACTCATGTTCATGAACGTGCTGCATCCTACCTTGTTCTTAAAGGTATGGTTGCCCACTGGGAAAAGAAAGTACGAGATGCTGAGTACTTTGAAAACACACCCCAAACAAAATCCAATTACATCTCTCTTTTATCCACCGGAGATCCCAAGCGTTATTTACCAGACCCTCCAATCATTTTCCGTTACAACGAAGTTCTCAAGGTAGCTTCCATGGCACAACAAATGGTAGCCATCTTCGTCAATGACACAGCCCTTTTTGACGATTTACCCGTCGAAATCCGATTCATTGAATCTGCATTGAAAATTAAGGGTGGAACTTCTTTGCGTAAGTTTGTCGCAGAAGACTTTTGCCCGGCTGAAGAAATTACACCTGCAGCTCTCAGGGAAGGATTACGTCGTGTAGATGCTCAAATGGAAAATATGCAAATTGATCCCTACGGTGATCTTAAAAACACCATAGGAAAGCTTTGTGAGGCTATGGCGGTTGGATCAGATGAGGAGCATGATCCTTACGCTCCATATTTGTATAATTTGGATCGTAATGGACCTGGATCTTTTGAAACCTACACTTTCAATCATGACCGTAATTCATTGGTACGATTTTTAGACAATGCTAAAAATATTGAAGCAGGAAGCATGGGAAATACAAATGATATCCTTACCCAATTATCAGGAGAAGCAAAAATGATGTTTGGTATGTCCAAACAACCTGAACCACAATCTGATATGGCACCTGCACGTGATGAAACTTACATTCCTCCACAAAAGAGATCTCTTGGCCGTCCTCACATGACTGGATGGCTTGATTTACTTGAAGAAGATAAAGATGAAGATGCTACATTTGAATCGGACAATTGGAGGGAAATTAAAAAATAAATCTCTTGCTTTACATAAAAAATAACAAGTTTTACATTTCAAGTTTTCACAGAAATTCATTGTCTTACGTAAGAGGATTATTTTTTGTGAAAGATAAAAGGCCATTTAATGCTTCTGATTACAACGATTGAAAATCAAAAGGAGATCAAGGTTTGTATAAAGAGGAACCGTTAATTTGCAAGCCGAAGAAATGCAATGGATAAATCCGTTTTCCCTTTTGTGTGTGATGGCTTAAATCGTACCTTGATTGGAAGCAGTTTTCTTGAAATTAATTCTACGTTTAATGAAAATGAAAATTATGTTGCTTTGGACTTTTATAGCATTACTTATTCTTGATATGTGCTCGAAGACCTTTTTTCACGACCATAGACCATGTTTAAAGATGAGTAGGGGTAATATACTTGTTCAATAGCGCTATACGTTAGACATAGAGATTCGATCGAGTTTGAAATGAATCTTTTTTCTTCAAATTTAGAACGAAATAAAAATCAATATAGAGAAAGATATTGATTAACTCATTATCAGTCCTAGATTATTACAGGCTGTTATGACCACGATTACAGTTCTCTTATGTTGTTGGTATTTTATTACTAAGTTTCAGTTTTCGCATGCTTTTAGCACAAGTCAATCATTGTTGCCAACATCATACACTCACAAAATGGAACAGGATGGCAATTTAAAACTTTTCGTGCAAAATTTAGAAGAAGCAACAAAAGATGAAGAAACGATGTCTGAAAAAATCACCCTTCGTGAATACCTGAACGATCCAAGAGGTTTTCATTTAGGAATAGCTCCTGCCTTTTTTGGCTTTTATGCCTATTTTGGAGCTCTCATTCCATTTGATGAAGATTTGAAACTTTTGCCTAGTTATAAGAAAGACCCCAGTGAACATCCGAAATTGCTAAAAGCACTTGCTGGAGCAAGTGCAGGCGCGATAGTAGCCTCCTTTATAGCAGCTGGAATTTCACCTCGAAATGCTGCTGATTACGCTTGTCAATTTGATCTCCATAGCTTTGCAGATCCTCCTGGATTTTTGGGATTATTTCGAGGAAAGGAGTTTGAGAACATTCTTCAAGATTGCTTAGACTATGAAAGAAGTGAGAAACATCAGAATAATTTTATGATTCCAAATCAGATAGAAGATACTTTCGTTCCTCTTGCTGTCACAGGATTTGACATATCAACAATGAAACCAAAAGTAATAACTTATGGAAACATAGCCAAAGCGGCAAGAGCTAGTGCGTCTTTTCCAGGATTATTTCAACCAGTAATTATACACGATGTAGAAGCACAAAAGAAGAACAGAAGTATACCTTCGTCTATTTTGATTGATGGTGGAGTTGGAGACCCATTTGGTTTGCATGGTCTCTTTTCTTTAAGTACAAGCTATGAAAGTGAAACCTTACCAAACCGTATTGTTAATTTAACTTTAGGAAAAGACAAGAACAAAATGAGAAATACCCTGTATGTATCACCTTCTCAACTAGAAGCAAAAATAGGTGCAAGAATTGACTCTTTGGTAACAATAAATTTGATTAATACTTCCCAATGTGGACCAGGAAATATGGAAAATGGACCCAAAGTCGTTGAGGCTTGCAGAGAAGCTGTTTTGTCCTCCTTGGACAAGCCAATGGCTGAAGGGATAGAAAATGGGCATTATGAATTAAATATTGATGTTTCAATGAATCAATGAAAGGCAATTGATATTTTGAAAAGAATATAGTTATGAATGTAAGTATACTTTAAGTAAATCCTTACATTGATGAGGAACAGACCATTTTTTTAATTTAATTCATAGCCTCCTATTTCGATCGACTCTTATCAGATCCACTTCATCACATATGATTCAAATGTTAAAACATTATACAAAATATTCGTTTCGACGAAATTAAATCCTGAGAAATGACAGTATTCAAAAGAGCATCAAAGACGTATATCCGATTTGATCACCACCACTCAAGGTTGTATAAAGTTAAAAAAACAAAATAATATGAATACATTGCATTTCCAATAACATAATTTTATTTTATTTGCAATCTGATGTCTAGGTAGCGTCAATAAAAATCGGAACACGATAAACAAATTCTTCTTGTATAGAAGATATCTTGTATGAATAGACTTTTGATGCATTGAACAAATTATTCTATTACAACTCAAATGTTGAATTAAAATGATAATCTCAACTTGAAAAGTTCAACTTTTTTATTTTCCCGGCATCTTTCATCCAATAATACTCCCCATCTGCTTTTCCTGTAAATCCGAAATGCTTACCCCGCAAGCATTTCTTCTCATACATGAATTGCAGTTTTCATTTCACCTCACAGCTGCATTGGTTCTGGTCTATCATTCATTGACCCAGGAGCCATTGAATCCCCTCTTGATCCTGATTTGGTTTTTCTCAATTGATCGGGATCACAATTGTTAGCCAACCACTGATGCGTCAACGCTTGGGCCGCAGTGTATCGGTACTCCGTATTGTACGACAACAAAGTGGAAACAAACGCCATGGCATCATCGCTGACATCACGGAATAACTCATGTGGAAAAGTATATTCACCGTTGACAATGCTTGCCTTAATCGCTTCATCGTTCTTTCCATAAAAGGGAGGAGCTCCTGAGAGGAGCATGTACACAATGACACCTAGAGACCACAGATCACAAGCTTCCGTGTATGATTTCTTGAGTACTTCAGGAGCGACATAGTAGGATGATCCAACGACTCGAGAAAGGCGATGACCTGGTGTAAAGTGCGTGGAGAGCCCAAAATCGATGAGTTTCAGAGGGGACCAGACGTCTCGTCCAGATTCAAGTACCCAGTTCTCGAGTTTAAGGTCTCGATGGCAAATATTTCGGGAATGGAGGAAAGCCACTGCGGAGAGCATTTGTGCCACTGTTTTGGCTATTTGTATTTGTTTTACAACAAGCGACAAGAAATTAGTTTCGATCAAGATGCAAAATATTTCAATCACCATGAAACGAAAGTAAGCTTACCTGCATATGCTTCTGTCACTCCATGCTTAGGATGAGTCGTCAAAAGATGAAACAAATCTCCTCCTCTCCCTAGCTCCGTAATAATAAACAACTCATTATCCACACAAAAGACATCGTACAAACGAATCACATTATCATGTCCTCGTAACTCTCTAAGAACATTGACTTCTTCCTGCAGTTTGGCAATGTACTTGGGGTCATTTCTCAAAACGACACATTTGCATGCAAACTTTTTCCGTTTTCCTCCCGATCGTCCATGACCCTCAGCTTCTCCCCGGGAAGCGATGCAGACTTGACCATAACTTCCTTTGCCAATGACTAGATCTCTATGAAGAAGATAGGCAGGTCGCTTTTGAGTCTGTGGTTGTGAGGAACTTTGTATCGATGGGTTATTGTGAGAATTTATCGAGATGTTATTGGAATTATTAACGGGGTAGTGATTGACATTCCCGCTATTAGATTGTGGAGGTGCTGGGTGATGAAGAAAAGAGTGGTGATTAGGTTGTGCGTGCGGATGAACAGGCTGTTGATAGTGGAAGTTGCTACTGGCATTTGATTCATTTGGGTGAGCAGGATTGACATTCACGTGAACGTTCATATTGCTGTGATTATGACTAGACCTAGTGCTGGAGCTTGTAGGCACTGATGAAGAAGTGGCACTGTGAGGAGCTGACCTTCTTGAACTTTCTTTCAAATGACGAGATGATCTGCTTTCTCTACTGGAACCATTGTTGATGCTAGATGACATATTCTGAGAAGACGAATAGGCAGGGCTAGCTCTTGATCTGCGTGTTCCGGAGGTGTGAGTGAGTCTACTTCCAGTGTTATACGATGATTGCTGATGTTGGTGTGGATGCGGGTGCTGATAAGCAGGTCTCTGCATTACACCATTTTTACGTTCTTCTATTGCGTCCATGACTTCGTTGCCAAATTCAAAGTTTCGACTGTTGTGATGGCTACTACTTGCGTACTGGTATTGATGATTTGAGTTCCCTTCTTGATTTTGAAATTGAACTGCTGCCGGTGGCATTCCGTTGCTATGGTTGCTGCTAATGTTGAATCGATTGACGTCTTCTGACCTGCTGCTCAGATAAGCTCTATGTTCTGTTGCCGTATTGTTGTCCTCGAAGTCTGTCTTGAATCTCCTTGACATGTACAGTGCAAATGCTTCACTTGCTATTCAAAATTCAAATCCTCAACTGAATCTGAATCTGAATCTGAATGAATGTATTGGATCTCAGTATTATCAGATATACTGCCAATCAATTCAAACGTCGCTCTTACACACTAAGTTCCAGCTATACTGAACTTATAAAACCAAACGTCTTTCTTTGTCCAGTTGGAAATTCGGATAATGATAAGTGTAATATTCAGTCGCAACAAACTGTAGCTTTTCTAATACTCTAGGTCTCAAAGAGGTGATAGACTCAGAAGGACTCGGCCTAATTTACACTCCTAAAATATATTTCTTTCACTGATAGAAGAGATATTTAAATACTTATTACATAGATCATTCATCATTCTGAATAATTAGATTCATTTGGACTGCGAAAATTTGTCTATGATAAGTAGCTTTCATACATATCCAATGCACACAAAAACTACTCTATAACGTTTAGTCTATGTTTGACACATAGGCTAAAGCCAACTTTACCATATATAAGAGTCTCTATCTAAAAAAACCGTATTTTGATTGTCTTTCTTTTTATAGAACTTTTTCATCTACACTTGTACCAAAGTATACGTGCCGCCGAAATAACCGTCGTTTTTTTACCATAGCCTGGCAATGACAAATAAAATCGAGGGACTATGCTGCTGATTGATTAAAATGACTTGAAGTTCAGTCAAAAAAATATGCTGAATCATTTCAACATTATGGAATCACACACATCCAAAGAAAAACCTTTTGCAAAGAAGGCGCAAAGGTTGGACTACACGTAACCTTGAAAGCAACTGAATTTTAAAACAATGATTTTTAAAACTTTCCTAAAAATGCTGTGATTTATTAAGAAGATCAACAATTTTAATTCCAAAATATATTCTATTCGTATCCTGCAGCTGCTGATCAGCAAGATACGGGACTTGCGAACATCATTCGAACACAAAAATTGCAAATCATCCTGCTAAATAAATCGAAATGGACAAAAGTCATTGATACCGTATAGTTAGTAGATAACAAATTGATTGTAATCAATCCTTTTTAATCAACTATATGGTTCATATAAGATTATATGCACACATTTTGTCGAGGCATAATTAGATAGCAGAATAGAGTATGTATCCATCCATTATTTCCTAATTAATGATTGCTTTGTATTTTACACATGAAGTAAATATCGAGGTAAACATTTTGCAAACAGCAGACTTCATCATTTACATAGCTGCTGAACGAAGAAAACTATGTGTGATGATTATACTCCACTGACTTTTAGCCCTTTGCAAGCTGCTGATGATGACCATGATAAAAAAAGAATTTATTTTTGGACCCGAAGTACATGAATGTCTTCTGTGCTATTCATTGTATACGAAGATTAAGGTGGATGTATTCAAAAATGATTTCAGAAAGAATATCTTCAATAGATTTGAAACTATAGAAGAACTGTCAAGAGATGTATGCATCCTATAAGGGCCGTTTCCACTTATTGCAAGTATTCAGCGATTGCCTCTTTTCAGCTAGCTGGTAGGTTAATTGGGAAGACATGAAAATGTGAGAGTCTTTGGATTGAAAAATGATTTTTTCGAACACTAAAAAGATAAACTGTAATAAAAATATTCTGGGATGAAAACAAGAAGAAGTCCTTTCTGGAAATGACACTTCAAAATTATATCACAATTGAAACCAAACACTAAAACATTTCATCACAAGCAGGTCAAAGCTTATTCGAATTGAGAACATATTGGATATTGACGTGATAAATAGCAATTGATTTAACTGAGCAAGACTCCTGCCTTTTTTCCATGCCCTCTCAAATAATTCCAAAAGAGATGCAAAGATTCTATCAATACTTTGGATAATTTAGAGAAAAACGATGAAACTTGGTCACAACGAACCTAAAATCTTAATATTAGGATATTAACGAGCTTTTGCCTTGATAAACTTAAAATGACGGGCATAATCGCGAAACCAAGAAGGAAACTATTTTTCGTATTTGAAGTTTACATTTCATCTCTTTTTATTTTTTGCAAAATTCGCAAAAAGCAATTAATGTGAAAACAATCTAGAAATGTTGTCTCAAGCGGAAGTGAATACTTGAAGTTGATCACAGTATTCATATGGGCAGTTCTAAATTTATCTATTCCTTTTCTCTCTTTACCCTTTCCTATTGAGAACGATCATTGTCATTCGATTGATTGTAAGATTGAAAACAATATCTATAATTTTCCTCAATTTTTTTTTCCAATCCATCCTTCTGAGACTTCTAGCCTCTTTAGTTGTAAGTGATGAAAGATGAAAGATGAAAGATGATGTAACATGAGTTTTGAAAGTCCTATTTTATTGCAAGCAACGAACGCAAACATCACCAATTCAATTTGGTTAAAGGACTATGTACGTCATAATTACCTTCATTTTATCTACGTCATGCTTTTATGTATGTGAAAATAGAATGGTATTTTGTTACATTTCTTCATATGAAATTCGTGTGTGTTTCTACAAGGACGGAATATGAATGTAAACCGGAGACTGGTTAGATTTGTGCTGCGAACTCAGAGAAGTCAATTTTGTCTCTAAGTAACAATGAAGTTAGAGTTCGTAGATACGTAATCCTATGAAAGCAAATCTTTGAATGAATGTTGCCCTTCAACACCACTTCGACTGATTTTTGTTTACGTGACAGACATACCATATACGGGACAGAATCAAGATACGTTGTTGAATTTTTTTTCGAGGACCAACATACTGATGCTCGTAGGAATCTACATGAATTGAATTATCCTTTTCATTCTTTGTTGCAAGAAAATTCTTCAAATTATAGCGACTTCTCAAAGGAAGAGGTTTTGTAGTATTCTTTGTACGCACTTCACGAACTACTTAAAAACAGTCCAAGCACATATTTCATCAATATCTTATCCCCACCATGAAACTCGCAATTTTGTCTACTCTTTTCGGAGCCGCCGCTGCTTTCGCCCCTGCATCCACCGGAGGTATGTCTAACAAGAAAGAATTGATGAGGTGTAATTCACTTTCTGCTGATGCATGAAGTGAAGATATCTCTGGACAGTCAGATCTTTGAAGATTGGAGGAAACACACTTTCATCACACAATATAAATGAAAGTTTTAAGATGTAACGATTGTTGATGCATTTGTACTAATACTTGACTTCCTTTTCATTTATTATTTATAGGACGTGCCTCTGTCAGCCTTCAAGCTGACAAGAGCCCCTCTCTTCCTTTCTTGCCATACCCAGAAAATCTTAAGGGGTATGCTGGAGATGTTGGATTCGACCCACTCCGCTTCAGTGACTTCGTACCAATGGACTACCTTCGTGAGTCTGAGCTTAAGCACGGACGTATCTGTATGATGGCGTGGTTGGGATTTGTTACCGTAGACATGGGTGTACGTATCTACCCTCTTCCTGAGGCCTATGAAGGTCTTACCTCCGTCACTGCCCATGACGCCCTTGTTAAATCTGGTGCCATGGGACAAATGCTTCTTTGGATTGGACTTGCCGAGTGCATCGGATGGCTCGCAATTGCTGAAATGCTTCAAGGAAGCGGACGTGAGGCTGGGGATTTCGGTCTTGACCCTCTTGGATTCCTTTCTGGAAAGAGCGATGCCGAGATTGAGCGAATGAAGGTTAGGGAACTTAAGAACGGACGTCTTGCTATGCTTGCCTTCTCTGGTGTTGTTACCCAAGCAGTACTAACCCAAGGACCATTCCCATACGTATAAAGGCCTGGTTTTTTTGTGACAGATAAAATATAATCTTGAACTTCCCGACGCCCAAATATATAAACCAAAAATGTCACCACTATTTCTCTCAAGAGCTGAATGAAATATAAGGTCAAGAAAAGAGGTGTATGGAGTTGCAATATCAACAAAAAATAAAATTTTGTTGAGGGTACATTTACATTGTATAGTTATCCCTGCCCTTGACTTCTATTGTGGAGCTAAACTTTAAAGAATAGACAACAGAGTTGAATCACATTAACTATTTTGATCTTATACTCCTCCATCTTAATTGACACCTAATGTCTGTAGTAACTATACAGTCCTGAAGCTTTTTTTGTCAGGTATTTTGGTGACAAATTTTTTTCCATACCCTGTCTATATCACAATGTAAAGGTTCACGTTAGTTTACATCATTTACAACAACTGTGTAGAAATTGAAAGCAAAATTCACCTTCTAGGTCTTTATTTGAGACATAATATCTGATGCTGTATATAATTGAATTATGTGTGAAATCGATCTCCTTGCAGATCGTTTATTTTGACAATTAACGTATTATGCTGTCTTCAAAATTCTAGAATTTTTTTCGTTTTCGTAAAAAAAAATTTCAGATGTGGAGGATAAAAGTTCAAGCTGATTGAAGTTGGATTAAAATAACAATCAATGAATTTGAGGCAAACCTCAACAAGTCTCTCTATTAGGGACATTGAAGGAATTCCTTTTTAACCAAAGCTTGATTTGAAATCAAGAAACCATTGATTTCATCAACTCAGACTTGAGACGTTATCACCTTGGATCCATCAAAACGTTACATTTAAGTAAAAAACAACTTCAAATTCATGCACTGGATTCAATGTTAACGGCATTTTCGTGCGACGTTACCAAGAGGCAACAATAGTTTGATGATTTCGAAGAAGGATTGGATTTCACCTGCGTAGAACCTTTAAATGTCATTCTTTCTTGAGATTACTGAGAGCATAGTTTTATATGAAATTCAACCAAGTATGAGGAAACAATCCACAGTTTCTTGGTATTTTTTCAGTATATTTACAATTCGCTTTCATAAATTGCAACATTGAGAGGGAAAATAATATCTTAATATGATTACTGCTGTCCTCCATATAATCTGAAAATTCATTCAGTCGAATGTTTTATATCGCGTAACGATGCAGCAGATACATAATGAATTCTTCCTGGGAACTGGGGAGTCAAGTCAACCGATTTCAAGTAATATATGCAGAGAATGGTCAATGGTGTATTTCATAAATAATTTTTGAAAGCCCTCAACATCGTTAAGGCGTTTGTAAGTTATTCTGGAGTCTTCTTTTATTTCTCCTCTTTACTTCTGTCCTTTTAGTTTGCAATAAAATGCATTCTTGCTGTGTTAGGCTTTTGCTTTCTTGAAGTTAGCACTTTGAATCATAAAAGCTATATTTATTAGTATTTCTATTTTCATTTTGTTGATGTAATAGATTGAGATACAAATTTGTAATTTTTAAGTCATGGATTGAGAGAGCTAACTTGCCTTTTCTTAGGCTATGTTCGGGTACGATATGGAATTCTATTTTTACTGTACGCATGATCTGTATTACACGAGTAGTATTAGTCCATATTTATGACTATGGTATAGTATGACTTGTGAAAATATATGTTTAGGGTTAATAATCCTTGCATTCATTAAATGAAACAAAACATCGTTGTGCGCGACAAATATTTTCACAATTATTTAAAGATAAACATTTAGTCAGGTTTTTAAATAATTGTATGTCACATGAAAAAAGTACAGAAAGTCTATGGAATTCCTTTGGCAAAATTAGATGCAATACAACTACTTAAGATCCTACAGTGTATGAGCTGTAAACAAGTACGACCAAAAAAGTAGTCTCGTGTACAAAATTGATAAAATGTAAATCATTGCTCCACAGCAGTTATCTTACCAGTTCAGCGAAGGAAATCACGAATTCTAGAATCATAATTTCTCTTTTTATCCTTTTCTCCCACACATTCTCCGAGGTCAACGAATAACATTCAATTTACATCCAATCTAATACATCAACAATGGGACTTACTTTTTCAAGACTTTTCGAGCGTATGGTAAGAGGGAAATGTTTGAATCATTGAAAAACTGGAGCTTCGATTTCATGATGCGCAATGTTTTGTTGGATGGAACGCGTGTTCCAATTCGTAATCCGCCGGATCTCTCTTATCGTGCATGGGAAGATAAAAGACCCAATTTTTTTCATCGTGTGAAGTAGAGTCTTTTTCGTTTTGTCGTACACGTCTACCACACCTTCTACATTGCAATGCTGAAAATGAAAATTTCTTACACGTACACAATACATACGGAAGGTCTTTTGTCTTGTATGTTCAGCTGTAGTAGGTGGTCCGTCTAGAGAGTTCTACTTAAACCTGTTTTTAAATATTTTGATTCTTAGATAGTACTATACGCGATTTGATATGGTATCTATGCACAAAAAAAGATAAATAAACCGTTGCTCTCTAGGTGCAAACAAACAATCCAACAAATTCCAATCCACAACCACACGAAGCAACATGGGTCTTACGTTTTCAAGGTTATTCGAACGCATGGTATGTGATAGCATGTCCTCATAGACCTCGAACAGACGAAGGTAGACCTTATAGAACCTGGAATATGGTATCTGAACATCCATGACATGGATGCGAAAAGAACCGAAAGGAAATGAAGATCGGGTTTGTATGTAAAGCAGTACGAGTGCCCTACGCGCAAGAAATTGGACACAGTATGCTTAGCTTGTTGCTCCTGGATATCTTGTGTGCCCAAATAGTGTAGTAGTTGCTCTACATTTGACAAAGTGAAAAGTGTTTCTTTTGAAAAATCATATCTCATCGATGTTTTTCATTCTTTTACTACACAGTTCGGCAAAAAAGAAATGAGGATCCTCATGGTGGGTCTTGATGCTGCCGGTAAAACAACAATTCTTTACAAATTGAAACTTGGAGAAGGTAAGAATCTCTATGTATCAGTTATCTTTATGTTTTTTCTTCCTCGAAACTAAATGTCGTTGTCGCCCAATCTTGTGTATCGTCATTGCAGTTGTTACCACTATTCCTACTATTGGATTTAATGTTGAGACAGTAGAATACAAAAATATCTCTTTCACAGTGTGGGATGTGGGTGGACAAGACAAGATCCGTCCTCTCTGGCGCCATTATTATCAAAACACTCAGGGGCTAATTTTCGTTGTTGATTCCAATGACTCCGACCGTATTGACGCAGCCAGAGATGAGATGCACAGAATGCTTAATGAAGACGAGCTTAGAGATGCGGTATTGCTTGTATTTGCCAATAAGCAGGATCTTCCAAACGCTATGAGTGCAGCTGAAATGACTGACAAGCTCGGACTACACGGACTCCGTCCATCTTACAGGCAATGGTACATTCAAGCATGTTGTGCCACTACAGGTGATGGATTATACGAGGGTCTTGACTGGCTTTCTGCCACCCTCATGAAGAAGAAATAGACTAGAAACTTTGTTGTTGCAGGGGTATCCGTGGGTTGTATTTGGTTGGTCTCATGCAAGGATTTGCTTTCGATTTAATTATTGATCTCTTAGAGAACGACGAATCCAAAAGTATCGTATCGTCAATCATGAAGATTAAGATCGTGTATAGCTAGAGATTTAATAATTCCTCAATTGAATGAGACGAGTATAAATGATGTCGAATTTTATTTGTAGGTGTACATTCTCTGTATTTTTACAATATTCGTTATAAATAGAGAGTCAGGAATACATGTCTGACTGTAAGTTTATTTTTATGAACTTGCGTGTCAGTGCAACAATGCCTAATACCGCGTGGTCTGTATCATTTGAACATTTTGTGGTGTTCTTATAAATTTATTGTTACTTTATGAATTCTCACGAGTCAAAATCTTTTGTATATCGAGATCTGAATTCAGATCCGCCGATATAACATCTTTTTCGTGAAAGCGATACTGCAATAAATTTTAGCAATTTGCTCATGAAAGTCAACGATCGTATTTCAAGGAAACTTTCGTCTTCTGATTCCTTTGCGAGAAAAAAAAACCCTTTTTAAATATTTTACTGTGTGGTTTCACTTCAATGATTTCAATTTCAATAATGCATATTGTTTTATTCAATCTTGTACACAATAATGTTATGATTGTTGCTTGTATCAATATTATCTTAGATATTGACTTTTCAGTAATAATGTATTAATGGAGTGTAAAACAAAAAAATGATTATCCCGAAAAAAAAGTAGTGTTCTTGAAAAATAAATGTTACCATTAGGTAATCCATTTCGTTCTACTCCAAAATAGACACACATTTACTATCTTGAATTCTGAAAAATGTTTCTTAATCATCGTATTCCCACCCAAGAGTCCCTTTGTTACTTCGAATCTGTATTCAAAACCTACTTCACCCTTACACAACCATCTCAATGTAAGACAGAGCTTCTTTGTCGTGTTATAAAAACAAAGAAAATTTTATTTCTTGAATCATAGATTCTTTTCAAGAAACAATAACCTAGCAATTTTAATTCTCGCCAAACATAAGATAAAGTTGGAATATGGTGAAACCTATAAAGACTTTGTTATGAAAATGGAAAAGGAAAGAATTGTCTCGAATTAAAAAAATTAATAAACGATACTGATAGAGTCAATAGATCAATTGGCTCTGGCACTGATGACGAAGTAAGTCTGAAGGAACACAAACTGAATGTACAATCTAAAAACTAAAGATGATTAAATTGTGATTAATAATTTAGAATTTGGTT
>Ga0209092_10000894_pt1 | contig 30205 bp, 30 predicted proteins | sample FraStrMetagenome_FD_187446 | JGI IMG/M metagenome (GOLD analysis project Ga0209092, IMG submission 187446) | Marine eukaryotic phytoplankton communities from Arctic Ocean - Fram Strait ARC3M Metagenome (SPAdes) (version 2) | ecosystem: Environmental > Aquatic > Marine > Oceanic | place: Fram...
GTACACAGGCCCATTTATTTTAGGCTGAAGATAGTGAGCAGCAGGCAATTAGTGGGGAACATATGGGAATAGCATTGGATTATACTACTTCCGTTTTTCTTCCTCGACACAAGTTAAAACATATCAAGCATTTTGCACAGGCGTTACAAAAAATCCAGAACCACCCGCTTATCTTGACAGGTGGTTTGGTTTCGATTAGGGTTTCGTTTTCGGGATCTAAGTTTAGCATTTTGAATGTAATACCGTTTAATTTATATGGTATTTGAGTCGTTAATGTTATAAACAAATGCGTATTTTACTATTATTAGACAGTTTGCGTAAACCTACAACGGAAGTGCCTTTGCAATTTGAAACAAACGTTGAAATTCTTTGAGAAAACTGGTGGCCAACTCTGGATTTTCAATGATCATCATGTTTTCAATGTTGGAGGTGGCACTTTTCGTCAGATTGAAGGACCCGGTACTAACCCATATAGGGTTTTGCCTTGCATCCATGCCAACTAAAAACTTATGGTGCATCAGGGAGGCATTGCGTCCTCGTCCACACCCAAGTGTTAAAATTGTAGGGATACCGTCATGTTTTGGGAGTTTTCGATACTTTATCTTGGAATATTTGGCACGCGCCACTTTGTCTCTGGTACAAATAACCGACACTCCTTTTAATTTAGAGAGCGCGGTAATAATACGATCGTTTGTAAACCAAGCGGCACAGCCCATTACAAAATGTGTATCGTCTTTGTTGATACGTCGTACTAGACTGGTCAAAATGTTATTGGTATCGAACAAAAGTTTAATATCTCCACATATAACCTGCTTTCTACGATCGGTATCGGTTAATAATTTGTTTAAATTTACAATTTTCGGCATATATAATAATTATACTTCTATTTATACTTTATTCTTTGGGCGCTTCATTCGGAACTTTTCGACCGAAGTGGTGTAGGTGGCACGGTATTCTTCGACGCTATCTTCCAAAAACTCTTCAACATTCTTTTTGGTAAACGAACAACGCTCTACCTCTTCGCGTCGGAACTGGTAACCGCCAATCTCGAGATTGGTTTGCTTGTTTTCTTCCATGTATTGTTTAATGGTATCAACGGATTCCTTCTGATCCTTCTTTAACAGTTTCAGTTTTTTTTCGTGGTCTACAATAACCTTCTGTTTATTCAGGAATTCAGAACATGTTTTCTTGAAGTCTTTGCGAGTAATCTTTGTCATTTACTGTATCTCAAAGTATATATATACCCCATTTGTTAATTAAAATGATGTCGGTTCATTTCAAAGCACAATATTTCTTTGTATTCTTCTTCATGTATGAAGCTATCAAGTATTGCAATTCAGACCCAATATTAATATTAAGTAAAGCATTTACCTATGCACTACTATACGCATTGTGTGTCAAAGAGTCGGAATAAAAGAAATTTCTTTTTTGTTCTTCTGGTTGTGCATATGTTATGCCGGTGCATATATTATGCCGGTGCATATGTTATGCCGGTGCATATATTATGCCGGTGCATATGTTTGCATAAGTTTGCATAAGTTTGCATATGGAATACCTACGAATATTTTGTAATTTAACAAGAAAACTCGTTCATAAAACATACACAAGCATAACACATAAACATGTCTAAAAAGAAAGCAACCTTACGAGCTTCGCATTTGGCTAAATTTGTAAAGCCATTCCGATATACATGGACTCATTTCCGTTTCGAGCGTGAGTGGGAGAAATTCCGTATACAGGAAAACGCATACTTCGGTCTATTCAACACGAAGACCTTAGCCATCTACTTTTCTCATGGTAAGATAAGAGAAGAGGAGGCATGGGACTCCCTTATGTCTCATTTTCAAACCATGGGAAAGCCAGAAACACCTCGTAGAGAGTCCAAACGCAAACAGGCCTTTAACAAACATGAAATAGCGTACGCCAAACGGGACCCCGAATTGAAGGGAGAGTCTATGGCGTTTAAAGGGAACGAGGGTATCGATGCCAAAGCATACGAGTTTGACCCTTATAACTTGAAGGCAAAACCGGATGGTATTATTGGTGATCATGTCATTGAAATCAAATGTCCTGTGGGAAGATTACCGGACGGTATTGCTCGAAACTACCAGCTACAGATGTTTGTCGAGATGGCATGCCATAACAAGCGTAAAGCTTACTTCTACCAATACTACAACCCTGCTGGTTGGTATTACTTCTACGAAGGGCTTCGCCACGACTATTTTCATCTAAGCGATTTAAACCCTGATGATGTTGTGTATCGCCCATGGTTTGACAACGACTACACGATGTTGGTGATCTTTCAACGCGTAGAACGCATTCTGAATGCTCACGACGACAGAAAAGGCGACAGTTTGGCAGACAAGTTCTGGAATTACTGTAAAAAGGTAGAAAACTTACCAAGGCCAGACCGTAAGCTTAAGGGAGAGAAAGCAAAAGACGCATGGGAAGATCACCGTGAAACCGCCATCTATTTAATATCTCAACTGTCCGAAGAAAAACTTATCGCGCATGGTTTTACCGGTTGGTTGTCCAGATGCATCATAGACGCCTTGTCCATGGAAGGAAACGACATGAAAATGGGTCGTGTTTTGACGGTTGACAACGAACGAAACGAGTTGCGTGTTCTATGGGAAGGCGAACGTATACGTCAAGACGATTTTCGTCCGATAGTGGACAAGAACACGGGGGCATTTGAAGAATGCATATCGTTTCGACAAATGCGGCGTGGTATCATACATATTATGAGCCATATGAACTACCAAATATCTGGAAAGCCAGAAAGCGAATGGTTTACATGGGCTCAAGACTTGAAACATGATCATCTTACACACCTTCCACCAAAACCTCCTATACAGTATTCGTTGCACGAGGTAAGCATAACAGAAGAACAATTCAAACGGATTTCACATGCTTTGAAGATGTTCCTCATGGATTTGCATTCTGGGACATACCCCTTCAAGAGAAACAAGAACCCCGAAGGATCCGGAGATCGTTTGGTAAGCTCGCTGAATACCATGAAATGTACAAAGATTCTGCTTGAACCACGCGATGTAGTGAAAATGACGCCAAAGAAACGTCCGCATGAAGCAAAACGTCAGAAAATGTCTATGGAATCGAACTGGTTTAATCCAGAGACCCATTTGCCAAATTACGCAAAAACTGCATTTAAAGCTGGTCAATGGTACGCTCGTCGGGGGACGTATTTCTATGTTTGGAAACGTACACAATGCTATCTTACCGTGTCAGCGTTTCGCAAAGATGGCAATTGGAAACAGGTTTGCGCCGTAGATACGACAAAATCGAAATCATGGAATACTATCCAACGTGTAGAGGTAATCAAGACATCCGGAAGAGAACAATTCAATTCGTGTCAACCTCAAGACTGTGTTAATATCAAAGAGGTACGCGGACTGGTAGACGAATCGGGAAAACCACTCGATCAACCAATCGTTGACGTTAAAAAAGCGACAAACTATGTTATAAATCGACTAAAAGATGATATAGAATATATTTAAAATTTTAATTGATATTTTTTTCTACAAGAGCCTTTGGTACCGGCCCGAGTACGAGGGGTACGTCGGTACCCTTTCCAACAGTGCAATTTCTTCCTACCTCCCTTACGCTTACGCATTAGCTCGATGTTGTCCATTTATATAGATACCATGTTACTATATATACAGAAATAAAACTATACATATGCCAAAAATAGTACAGTGCACAATCTGTCGAAACAGTTTTGTAGGCACTACTTATACACTCATCGAACACCATAAAGAATGTACACAAAACCAACAACCGGATATACAATTTACACCAAAAGCAACTGTCCGGCATGCACCGAAACCAAAAAACTCTTGCCCGATGCAACAATTATCGACTGTGACGGATACCTAGAAGACGCGGACGAGTTTCTCGACTTTATATGGTCGTTACCGAAGGCAGGCGGGATCACATCCTTTCCAATGGTGTTCAAAGACGGGGAATACGTAGGGGGGTACAAAGAATTATGTTTTCAAACAAATGTAGATTTTTAATTATTCTAATTTTTTATTACACGACTGACAGACCAATTGTAGTTTAATGTCACAATGTCTTTTCATTACTTTATCCAACAACAAATAGGAGTCGGTTTCACCAGTGTGTTCATTCAATACAGAGTCAATAATATCGGAACGTTTTACACCTACATGTGCCCGTTGCAACTGAACTTTAATAAATATACCGTGAGAATTTTTGGTGTAAAACCTATCTCCTTTGTGTAGGGAACAAGGACAAAACGAATCATTTCCTACCCTAAACTTATTGGACATTTTTCTAGTAGACTCCAATGTCATCTTTTGAGACAATTCCGTTAGAAAACGTTTCATTATACGTCGTTTAGACTGTTTTCTAAAGTGTTTGTAGACAGTAGACATGTTTAATTCGTTCATTCATTATATAAATAAAATACTTTTATACTAAAGTTCATCTTTACGCTTGTCAACATACAATAAGTACCCCTGCTGTTTTGTCAAAGTTTCCACCTTTGAATTTTTTTCCTCCGACAGTTTCTTGTATTCTTTCTGCAACTCTTCCACTTGTGTTTTGAACATCGCATCAGTTACTTCTAACTGTTCCTTGTAATGTTTCAATTGGAATTCAATTTCCGAAGGAGATAATTGTTTCACCTCTTCGATCTGTTGCAACTCTTCTTCCGAACACAATTTCGGATCGTCGAAACATGTGTCTTGCAAACTTTCCTCGACAAACGACTCCAAAGAGGCGTAATCACGTCCTTTCTCGTACTTCTTCCATCCAAACCCATCTGAATACTTGATGGTTGGGTATCCTTGCACGCCGTGTTTTTGGCACAGACTCTGCTCCTTCGTACAATCGACTTCGGCAATCACAACATCGACCGCATCGGCCAGTTTATCCCATTCGGGCTTTAGTTTCTTACAATGGCCACACCATGGGGCTTTGAATGCAACGAGGGCTTTTTTACCGGCGGTCTGTTCTTCGAAGGTGTCCGTGGTAAGGTATACGGTAGCTTGAGTTGTAGAAATTAGGGCAAACAATAAGAAGAGTTTCATTTTGTTAACAAACAAAGTCTATTTATATGGTAAAATAAATTAATCGTAATAATATTTTTGTTATATATATTGTAGACATGAGTATTAAAATGGCATCACTGGCAGCGTCAAAGAAACTTACACCAGAAGAAGAGTGTATACTAGAAAAACACAAAGATGTGCCAAAAGGAAAACATGAATATGTGGACGAGAAGGATCAAAAATACGTATTCAAAGGTTGGGAGGAAACGGGAGACAATGTAGATTGGCTAGAGAAACATCAGCATCGTTTGATAAGCGTACTGTCTGTATCTCTGTTTAAAAAATTCGGAGATAGAAACGATTTTAACCGGATGGATATATTAAAACAGTGCGTACGGGGGTGGGTAAACTACGACCAGTATGTCTTGATTTTTATTCCAGTAAAAAATCTTCCGGAATACAACGACTGCTTCATTGGGTTAAACGAGGAATTCCAAGGAAAAGTTAAAATAGCACCGTACGAACTTAATCCATACACCTGTGGGACCAATATGGTCGTTGGTGAGTCTAGAAACGCCATATTGGACTTTATAAGAAAATACAAGAAAATTTTTACATCATGCGTTGTTTCGGACGAGCGCATTTACGATGCCACCTTTGGTATCAACTTTGTCGGTAAAATACCAAGCGATCAAACGGATCAGGTAAGGGAATTACGTCTTAAGTACGGATACAAGGTGTTTGATATGGTCCGGGATTTCTTGATCGTAAAACCTTCTGAACGGGAGCCACTACGTTCAAAATTTCAAGAGTTATCCGATGCATTCAAGAGAGATGTTGATTATATAGGCATCGAAAAGAAATTCCTAAACATAGCGCCTATATGCATCACCAAGCCTCTGAAAAAGGGTATGAAAATTAAAGGACAGTTTGCGGAAGGAGAATACGTCGGAACGCTATTCGAACATGTCGGAACGCTATTGGAAACGTTAAAAGATGAGGAAACAGGAAGGGAAGAAAAAGCACGGATTAACAACTTATTGGAAAAGGTAAAAATTAATGTCAAAACGCTGTTGGAAAAGGTAAAAAATGATTATGGTAGAAATTGGATTATCGAATGGGACGATGGCACCACAAGTGCATATGATGAAATATATCTTCGGCCGTTCGATATGGAACCAAACCTATTTGACTCGCTTCGGGATAGGAATATGCTCACCATGCTCGGGTTTTCTTCCGGTAGAAGGTATCCATTCCATGCTAAACATACCGATCAACATTTAAAAGCAGACGATCGTAGAGAAAAAGAAGTTATTGCCCAAATAACCATGTTTCGAGTGAATCGTAAAAAAAATTACGATAATGACGAAACGGACTATGGTTGGCATGGCCAACAAGATTATACAAAAACAACCATGTGCGAAGACAATGTATGGTCCTACGATTGGTCGGAAAATAAATCAACAGGCGAAGTTGGCGAATTGGATTCCCTAATGTTTCAGAGAAAAAAGGGCATATCATTGACAAGAAGCACCATAAAGGTAGATAAATTAAGCAGATGTGCTCTACAAGAGTTGGTAGAAGCATGCATGTCCAATTCATACTTTGTAACTGACAAAATCGTAAAAATGAAATGGACACCGCATTGCAAAGGGATTTCTTTGGGATCGCAAAATCCAAATACGGGGTATTATTTTATGGCGTGTTTGCTACGAGACTTGTACGCGGCATGCGTGAAGAAGTTCAAACCAGAGGACTGGATAACAGACGAGGAGAACGCATCGAAATCGAAAGATAAAGTAAGAAGGATCAGTATGATTTTAAACCGCTCACCGTCATTGAAGGTGAAAGGAGCGAAAAGGAAAACTAACAAAAAGAATAGCTTATGGTTAAAGTTTTAAATTATGTTACAAATAAAATTTACCAACATATTTAGTAGACAAATATAATAAGAGTATATAAGTATCTTTTAAATGTTATAAATGAGTTATACCAACGGAAAAAGGTACGATTTCGAACTTTCTCCCGAGTTTACTGCCCTATTCAATGGAAAGGACAACCTATCGTCCTCTACCGCCCAAAGTCGCGAGGATTTTATTAAAGAAATTGATGAAGAATGTGCCGATTTTATGAATGGAACCTGTCATATTGGACCCTGCCGCACCACAATAGAAAAAGTAATCTCTACCGACATTATCCACACGCGCAAATCTAGGGAGAAAATGAGACAGTCTGGTGTTACTCAACAAGAAGTCATCGAAACAATTAACAATAGTTTGAAGTTGAATCAGAACGATACTATACTTTGCAATGGACGTAGAATAAACGTAAGATTGGCGAAAGAAGAAGAAAAGTACATAGTAATTGACGTGTACGTAAACCAGTAAACTAATTAAAATAATCATAACAAGCCACTATTAAGGAAAGCTATAGCTTATGGTTAAAGTTTTAAATTATGTTGCAAATAGTCCAATGCTCTGGAAAAACAAAACGCCGATGAAAACACATAGGTGTGCCACAGTGAATGGGTCATGTATGTCTCTCTGGTTTTGTATCCAAATGCTAGTATGCCAACCACAGAACCGAGTAGAATCCACATGGCAAACTTGAGTCTGTATTTTTTGCCTATGCACATTTCTCCGATGGAAATATGATAGATAGACAGTACAATTGCCATGCAAATCATACTTAACCCAACAATGCTCACAGACGAGTCGTCCTTATAAATAAGATATCCGGCGCCTACACTTATAACGATATTAACAAACAGACCTATTGTAAATCTACATCTCCATTCGGCAGTTTCTTTTGGTTCACCCATAAAATGCCTCTTCCAGAAAGTGTTTGGTTTTACCTGCTTTGCTCGAATTGGCAACCATTGTACACAATAGGAGGTGATCGACATAATGGAGAAACAACGGTCCAAATGAGCATACAATTCGGGATTTCCGGGCAAGTGTTGGCCCACCTCTATCCAATGCCACATCATAGACGATACCGCATTGGTCATCAAGAGCAGTTTCAGCCATATTCCTTGAGCCTGTAATATAGGAAAGAAGGCGAACATATTACTCATCACTAGACAGAACTTACCAAGTCCTTCGTAGTCGGCCTCTGTGAAAATATCTTTGGATGTAAATACAAAGATTGAGTAGACCATAGTGATAATGAAAAATGCACCATCGAGCTCATTTTGATCGTCGTCTTCTTCAAGGGTAGCCGTAGTCGGCAATACTCTCATTTAAAAAATAATTAAAAGACATATATAGTTTAAATTTAACCGGTCGGGCCACTTATAACATAAATATATCAATTAACACGCCTGAAACGATTCATACGGAGCCTGTAGCCTCTTGGCGACGAATTCGATGGCCCAATACGTTGTAAACAGTATAGTCATAACAATGTCGTCGTTCATGCCGGCTTTAACCTTCCCGGTGTAAACATGTTTTGCTATCTGATACGGAGCCTTGTCATTTGTCAATACCATTTTCTGAAATGATAACAGCTGTTTCTTTAGTTCAGCCTTTACTTTACGGTGTCTGTCGTTGGCGTCTTCAAACGGGTTTATACAAACCCAATCGTTGATAAAATGTACCGCTTCGGTATTAAAATAATTCAAAAACGAATGGGTGTATTTCTCCTTCCTCTCATGCGTTGTAAGAACACCGCACTTGCCTTTCTCGTATTGTGTATAACACCTACGTTCATCTCGACACATGTGAGCCATATGCGCAGCTTCTAATCCGAGATTGGATTCAAAAAAGTTGATTATCCATGCGTCGCGTAAATCGGGATGTCCACGTATAGCTCGAATATGACCCAACAACAAATGCTGTATCTGATCGTGATTTTTAGTTGGATACGTTTCAAACCCGGTAAATATAAGATTGTTCATCTCCATGACCATCGTAACGATCGCCATTTGAGAGTCACCCCCACCGTTAGGATCTACTCCAAGGAAAACAAACTTGGCCTTGTTTTTCATAGTCCAACAGGATCGTTGCAACATTTTTTCCACCATACCTTGTGCAAAAACACTGGCCGCATCATTTGTAATTTGACCCATGCTCTCCCTTGCAAGCAGATCTTTCCTATCTCCATATATACTCTTCACCATGTCAAACTTGGCCTGAGATTTCCACGGAGGTATAACGGAAGCCATATGAGTACACTCTGCCGCTTTTCCAATCCGCTGGCACTTTTCACACGACATTCCCATTCTCAGGGTGTTAAAAAGAGGTGCACCCGATCCGTCTTTTAGCTCGAACATTTCGCTGTAGAAATTTAATCCATCGAGGGGCGTACTTATAGCAATCAAACTCGTAGTCTCCATCTCTAACAGGGGTACAATTACTTCAAAGAATACGTCGAGTGCCATAAATGCCGCTTCTTCCATGTAAACGACGTCTCCTCCACTACCACGTAGGGTTTTGGCACAGGACGGATACGAATGCACTTTACGAACGTCCAACGGACTATCTCCTTGTAAGAGCAGCGTTTCACCATTGCATTTGATAAACATCTTACGATAAACGCCCGATTTTACCATGTCTCGTATGAGTTCGAGCAATTTTTGGGATGCACGTTTCCCTGTACTAAAAATACATTGTTCGCTGTGTGGTACGGTCATCGCGTAGGCCGCCACAAACATTGCCACGCTAGTGGTCTTACCGAACCGTCTAGGTGTGAGGCATAACACCTGCTGCTTTAAATTCTGAAATCCGTTCATCTTGCATACCCGGTCAAGGTCCACATCCGGGTCGTTTCGGTAGAGATGCATGCAAGTCGCCTGTAAAAAATTCCTATGGAAGATCTTTTGCATCTTGGAGCGTTCCCACCCCTTGTACGACTTTGGAACGTACTCCAGAAGCTTTTTAAGCTTAAACATCAATTTATCACCTTGAGCGGACTGTTTCTTTTTGGTTCCTTCTGTTAGGGCACCCAAACAAGTTTTGGGCAGCTTGCTTTCTAGTTCGATGAGTTTTTCTTCCTCGTAAAATGCGTAGGCCGAAGCCAAATAAGACCGATAAGAAAGCGGTTTGGGATCCAAGGTTAGAATTTTACGACGCTTGGAGGTGGGCAAATCATCTATGTAGAGCATTCGTTTCGAGGTGGACTCGTCGTCCAAATACATGCTACGTTTGGAGGTGGATTCATCTTCCGATCGTATCGACGAAGTGTCTAAATACGTCCGTTTTGAACCATGGTCCAGATTGTCTACGATGGTCACACGTTTTGATGTGTTGTCTTCAAGACGTTTAGAAGAGTTATCCACGATTATACTTTTCTTGGGCGTCGGTTCACTTTCGAAGTTTTCCATGGTATATAAACTCGGAATCCGATATTTATAGGGTAATATGTTACCAACGGATGTATTGCGAAGAATCACCGATTTTTTATTCGTAAAGGAATGTTTGGAGGTAGAAACGGTACTCGGTTATAGATTGTTCGACAAAGAGTATTATGAGAAAAAACGGTACAATGAACCATGCGTACGTGTACGTAACAATATTGAAGTAGAGACCCGTCGTATTCAAGATACTGTATTTTCTCAAGTGAAAACGAGACGGCGTGAATTTATCATACGGCACAGGGAAGAGATATCTACTCAGAAAGCGAACGATAAAGCGTACAATGCGATTAAATTAAAATATAGTAAGGTATTACGTCGTAGGTTAGAGATGGTATCTTAAACCATGCGTCTGCCGGCAATTTCGCCAATAGCAATGATAGCGATCATCGCCGCCAAAAGATTCACAGACATGTCATCACCAAGTCTTACCCCTACCGTCATACTAACGGCCAACAAATTAAAAGTAAAAACAGCCGCCGATATAATAGGAATTTCGTTCAGGGAATGTACGGATGCATCGTCGCATGAACTACCTTTCTTTCCGAGTTTACCGATGCATCCCTCTTGTACACTTTTCCACTGAAATGCTAAGGTCACTATCAACAACAATTCGTGAAGCCCTAGACCACAAAAGGCAAGTAGGAGCAAAATCTCATCGCCCGGTTCTTCCCAAGACATTCCAGTGTCAATAATATGCCATAAAAGTCCGCCGATGGCAGATCCAATTGCCAAAAACACAAAAGTAGCCACCAACATTTTGCCACCTCGTTTTGACCCACGAACCTTGTCGGTATCGTCCGGACATTGGATTTCATAGCCTACCCCACCAACATCCAATACACAATCGAGCATACGTATAAGACATGCGAAGATAAAAAGGGAAACACTGGCTGCTTCGCTTTGGAGACCAAAAACCATGGCCCCAAGGATTAATGTCAATGTACCCATAATGTTTCTCGCACTGTTTAATACTCGGTTGACAAGTCTGTCGTAGTATGGACGTTCTGATTTCATAAATTCTGCTATAGTATTGAGAGCAGAAAGTAGGAAATTCGCAATAGCAACGAGTGACAGTGTAGCCAACAGAGTATCTACTGTAATAACACTGTCGGAGTCTGGTTTTTCATAGTACATGAAAATAGAACATACCATGACGGCCAAAGTACATGCAGTATGACCCCCCAGTTTATATTTCAATTGTGGATCTTTTTCCAATTTGCTTCCCTGTTTATTAATATCGATAACTTGTGCTGCTGCTGCTGCCAATGCCATTTTATTAAATCCATCCATACTTATATACATATTCTTTTTTAATTATCGTATAAATGTCAACTCAGCCTCTGTAAATGCGAGCCTCCAAATGGCGCAATGTACTCATCGGTGACATTTCGCTACTGAATAAATTACGTTCCTGTCCGTTGGAGCGACCGGTTCATATCAAAGACCAAACAACCATGGACAATGATCTTCGACGAACCTTTCCATTGGACACTTGGTATAGCAAAGAACACATTAAAAATCTTAGCACCATACTCATGGTCTACGCCGACACCAACCCCACCATAGGCTACGCACAAGGAATGTGTTTCATAGTCTTTTTACTATACAAAGTATATTACAAGGATTGTCCACAATATGCCGTGCAGGACACATACTACTCCCTGTATACCATCATGAAGTATATCCGTCCATTGTACCCACGCGACGAACACGACGAGTACATAAATTCATGGTTAGATTCTACCTCTAGCATCATTCGTCTAAAACTATTGTACCATTCGCCCAAATTGGCAGTACGACTTCGAAACACCGGGTTTATAAAACTCATGTTAATAAAGCTCGGTCCTGCCCTGTTCGCCAATTGGTTCTCTTTAGAAGATACAGTTGTAGTATGGGATTATATATTTAAGTGTAATATGTTTGATAGGGTTCTAAATATCATGACCGCAATGTTTATGGTAAACCGTGAATTATACTTGAATTTATCCGATGAAAAGGTGTTACAGATCACTTCTGTGAAGTCTTTTTACAAGATTTCTTCCGTCGTTTCTTGCGCTCACTCGTTACGCTGATCTTTTTATCGCATACTGGACACTGGCGTTTGATCTCCATCCACTTTTCGATACATTTGTAACAAAAGGTATGATCGCATTCCATGGTAGTCGGCTTGGTACAGTCTTCTAAACATATGTGGCATGGTTCTTCGGATCGTTTTCGTTTTCTCATTTTACGCAATACTTTCTTTTCCGATCGGTTTAGAGTATTAGAGGCTTCTAACGGCTTCCATTCCGCGCGAATGCATGCGGTTTTCATTGCTTCTTCGTCGTTTAAGAATATAGCAATTTTACATAGTTTTGTACAGTTTATAAATCTATTTTCTATTTTTTGCTGGATATCTGGCTCTGGTAAGATATACCCAAACTCATCCAATACAGGGTATACTATGGTCTGAACGATGTGTTTACCATAAAAAATGCTCATACTTTCCGGTATACGACAATTGATTACACAACAATGCATATATAAATACTCGAACCGTAATATATACGATGCTTTTGTTATGGGCTCTCCTGTCCAGTACGCTTCTCTTTCTATGGATTTTCGCTCTGCCCATTTTAATGGTAGGGGTGGCGTGTATGGTACCGATATGTCTGGTCTTTGCTCCAATTTCCATGTGTATCACCATATTAGTATATTATTTTGTAGATCCGGCAAAGGAGTCCTCCCTTAGAGAAGTGTTGTCTGCCGCGCCAATGGAATACTGGTTTGGTAACATCAAAGTTAATGTACCAGAAGGAAACCACCTAATATGTTGTCATCCTCATGGTATTGTATGTACAGTCGCCATGTTTGGCATTCACTTTCAACCCAAATCAAAGACTCTTGTAGCAGTGGCACCACTTCTATTCGCTGTTCCGGTAGTAGGTTGGGTTGCTAAACACCTAGGAGCAATACCTGCCACCTATACCGAAATAAAAAAGGCATTGAAGCACACCAGCGTTATTCTGATGCCCGGCGGAGTACCGGAAATTGTTACCTACGAGCGGAAGATTCCATATGTATACCGTTGGGGTTTTTTAAAATGTGCAAGGGATACCGACTGTAGAATACTACAAGTCAGCAGCGATACGCGCTATTACGACACCGTATCCCTCCCATTGTACGATTTGCGGTTGTTTATCGCCAAGCGTTACAACATTCCCATGGTGTTTCCGGTCGGGTGGTTTGGAACATGGATACCAAAGCCGTTAAACATTGAACCTACAATCACGGTCTTTGAATACGATAAGAGTGCAACCTTGGACCAGAATAGACGGGTTTATTATAGCCTATAAATATGTATTCGTTTGGTTTCAATGGGAAACGCTGTCAATATATCACGTTTTGAATTCGCCGCAACCAAACCATGGCTTCTGAACGAGAATGTGACGGTTGGTAAGCAGAAAATCCCGGTTGCGGTTTTTTCCGTCCGCGCGGGCATGATGTCGTACTTCAATGTATTTGTCCAAAGAGGGTTTAAGTTTAATTTTGTGGACGAATTTGGAAACACCGCCCTACACTACGCTGCTGAGAAAAACCACGACTATGTTACAGCTCTTTTACATTGCGGCATGTCTCTTACACAATACAACATACGAGGACAAACGCCACTTATGATTGCTGTAAAAAATGGTCGATACCAGTATGTCAAATCATTGTGTAGCGCATGGTACATTCGAGATTACAAATGCAATGCTCCCATTCATTATGCCATTGAAACCAACGATGTAAAAATGGTCCTGTTGATGCTTTCCAATACACCTGCTTTTCCTTTATCTTGGATTTTCACAATTTATAATCCTTTAGAATATCACATGTACTGCTTATTGAATTCAGAGTCCATGTCGGCATTCTGTATGGCGGTATTAAAATTAAAATATGAGGTGGTACAGTGTTTCATGAGCCTTGGGGCGGACCCAAATTTACAGATAAATGGCATGTCCGCAAACTCGGTACTTGCCAAAATGGGTACCAGAAACACATATGGTGATATTTTTTATAGTAAATCCTGTACCAAAAAAGAAATAGACAAAATGTGGTCCATACTTGCTAAAGACACCGATGTGAATAGAAATATTGGAGGAGATTTACATACAAAATTATTAGGGTAATATTATTATATATATGTTACCACGCTTAACAAATGCATGTGCTCGATTTCCTATTGTGTATAGTAATATCTCCATTTACTCCATTCATATATTTTTTAAATTTGGTTTTGGATAAGAATATTCCAAAGGTGAATTCAAACCAAAGAGCGTTTAATATATGCGTCAATGTCTTACGTAAAAACGCTACTAAAAATGGAATTCTTGCTTCTCCGAATGAATATACAGATGTGTGGACCAGAGATGCATTCTTTTCTCTTATGGGTCTTAAACACGTCGGGTTAGATGCAAAACAAGCGACAGTGGACACATTGGAAGATTTTCAACGTCATGATGGACTTATACCGCTATATATTGGAAGAGGAAACGCATGTTCTAAATTAATTTGCAAATCAAAACCAACCGGTTGCTTAAAAGCTACGTATGGTGATTCAAAAACCGGAAATGTAGTAACCGATAGCTGTTTTCAATTTATTATCATGAAGGGGAAATCGGAATCCAGTGAACGAGCATGGAAATTTATGCAACAATTTGTAAAAGATGGTCTAATATACGAAGAAGGATTGGGGTCGTGGATGGACACGGTATATCACAAAGGAAATGTTTTATACACAAATGTACTATACTACAAAGCCGCACAAACGCTTGGAGATACGGACACTGCCGAAACAATCAAACAACGGTTACAATGCTTGTGGAATGGATCATATTATAACTGTTCCACTTCCATAAAGTCGTTCGATCAGGTTGGCAACGCATTAGCCATTAAATGGGGTATAGCAGATGAAAAGAAGAATTCTATCATAAAGTACCGGAAACGATTCTTCACCAAAGGTCTATCCAATCCACCTTGTATTCCACCGGTACAGGATATATATTTACCATGTTATATGATCGGAAACCAAAACTATCATAATTTCGGATGGACATGGGTCAATCTATTGTTTATCTCTGTGATGAAAGACGAAACAGAGTTGCAAAAATTCCGTAAGGAGATACAAGATAGAGGCACGGTTTACGAAATATACGAAGACGATAAGCCTGTCAACCAATTGTTCTGTGTTAGTCAACCGGATTTTTCTGAAGCTGCCGGCATGTTTTTGTTATGTTCGAACCAAAAAGTTGATTTTTTTACAAAACTATTGAAACCACATGTAAGCATAGACACCGGTGACTCTAGAGACCTCTATAAATGGTTGGCGTTTATATTTATTGCAACTTCAGGGGTTATTCAAGCAATACGTTCTGTGGTTATACACTCCGGAACCCTTAGTTTTTGGTCACAGGCATGTGTCGGGATAGGTTCCATATTTCAAATTGTTTATTTTTCTTTGGAGGGGAATTGGCAATTTATATTAATTCAGCTTGGTATTATGGCCTTAACGGTGATGAATATAGTGGACATCGTGGACAACAATGATAATTACTTAGGAGAGTTATAACTTATTATTTTGGGGTTATCAGGTATATATAAAGCATTTTTTTTTGTAAATGGGTAACGGTAACGGTCACGATGGTCCTGTAAATTCTGTCGCCTTCTTTGGGACAAAATATGCGATAACCGGGTCGGATGACGCGACGATAAAGATATGGAATATTGAAACCGGCAAGTGTATTAAGACTCTAACAGGCGGGAAATTTGCAACCTCTCCAGTGTCGGCTGTCGCCGTGCTGAGTGAGCGTGAAGGTATGATTGTTTGCGGACATGGCCAAAAGGGCGGATATATAAAGCTATGGTCTATTGGAACTTATCTTGCCGATAGAAGTTTCGTCTCAAAGACATTAACTGGCGTCTCAAAGACATTAACTGGACTTAACAACATGGTTAGATCAAGAATCCAGCAAAACGCTCCGGAATCAGTCGAACAAACTTTTCGACATGGGGTACAACTAGGCTCATCATCGTTGAAGTTTCGGGTAAATTCTCTCGCGATCGCACCCGGGGATGGATGGTCCATCGCACAATTCATTAGTGGATGGGAGGACGGGAGGTTACGTAGAATAAAACTGGACTCTAGTGGCGAAGAGAGTGAATTTAAAATTCCTAGCTATCACGAAGAAGCTGTAAATTCTGTTGCCATGAATGAGACTTATATCGTCAGCGGATCGACTGACAAAACCATAGGGATATGGTATGCTAACAATGGCAAGTTTGTCAAAAAACTAGAAGGCCACGAAGGTTCTGTAAGGTCCGTCATCATCAATGGGAACCGAATCGTAAGTGGATCGGGTGACAAAACCATCAAGATATGGGATATTAACACGGGCAAGTGCATTCAGACTCTAACGGGCCACACTGGTCCCGTAAATTCTGTCGCCATGAATGAGACTTATATCGTCAGTGGATCGGTGGACACGGTTATAAGGGTATGGGATGCTAACACGGGAAAAGGTGTTTATAACATGACCAGCCACACTGGTCCCGTAAATTCTGTCGCCATCAATGGGAACTGCGTGATTAGCGGATCGGATGACGAGACAATTGCGGTAAGTTATTTACCCGAACGCGGTGAGACCAAATCCGAAGCGAAAACTAATTCTATAAAATTGAAGTTATAACTTATTATTTACGTCGTCTATTAAACAGTCTATTCTCGCTTTCATAGTTATATCGTTCTCGTATGTCTTCTGAAGCGACTCCAGTCCTTTGATCGATTCTCTAATGTGTTTTTTTGCTCGATCTGGATGTTTCTCCAATAAGATATCCGTGTTTTTGTACAGGTCTTTTATTCGGTTGAAATCCGATTCTCGATTTGCGCCATTCCACCATCTATATATAAATTCCGGAATAGTGGTAGATGGATTGATTTCGAAATGTGCTCTTCGGGTTCCTAGTTTTTCAAATGGTTGTAATTTTGCCAAAATCTTTAAATTGACCCATACCGCCTCTTCTTCTTCGTTCATTTGATTATATCTCATCATCATTTATACCGAACAATTTCAGTTGTTCCGTATTACTCGTTAAATCCCGACTACTGTACCCCGTTGATGTAAACCCAACTACCAAATAATACACGTACAACAACGTTACAAGGTATATAACAAGAAATACCCAAAATGATGCGAGAAAATACTGAGCAATAGACATCCCAACGATAGAAATAAGTGAAATATCTGACATTACTGCTTTCCAGCATTCGTTTTTAAAATCCATGGTACAACTACTGTCGATGCGGTAGAAAGAAATATATGAAACCATTACAGCAACTATCACACCTCCAGTTCGTAGCCAAAAACATGCAACCTCGTCCTCCACAAACGCCGCGATGATACACGGAATGATTATTAACGACGGCTGTAACATGCGTTTTTGTCTCATTATACCATACACCCCCACCAGTGCCAATGCAAGAAATGGAGCACCAACCTCAAAAAAGAAGGGTATGTTCAGACCCAACAAAGACAAGTTGATAATCAACATAGACACAATAGACTCGTACATTTGTAAAACTTTAGTGTATATTTATACTATAAACTACCTACTCTTACCTTAGAAAGCTTTTCGAATGAAATTAACCCCTTGGCAGCATTGATTTCGTCCAACGTGATCTTATTTATTATGGTTTCGTACTTGTTGATACGATCTACGCTCCCATACATTAATTTGGTGTGGTGAATCGCGCTTGCTAGAGCACCCGGAGCGTCAAATTGTACGTTTTTAGACCCAATAGTCTCACTCTTTTGTACTCGTACTTCTTCTTCTGTTAAATCGTTTTTCAACCACTCTTTTATAACCTCCTCTGTTTTTTCCGTGCCTTCTTTTAGCTTAGTGGGTGAAAATGTACCGGTAATTTGAAATACTGCACACCCTTTCATAGGAACTAGACTTGCATTAATTCCATATGTATAACCACATTCGTCTCGTACAATTCGCATCAATCGTCCGGTAAATCCATTTCCAAGAACGGCGACCGCCAATTTTAAGGCATCGGAATATTCCACCACCATACCATATCGAAGTACAGTAGACGATTTCCCATTGATTTTAATCTCGTTTGGCTCACCTTGCTTCATCAAATGATTGTCTACATTACGTTTCCAAACTCCGTGATTTTTTACTGTGTGTCCCTTTGGTGATACCAAGGTAACTAGACGTGGAGCGGTCAGTAATTTCGAATGCGTATCTTTCAATGTTTGGTATGTCATACTGTTTAGGTGTTTCACAATTTCATCGAAGGAATAACGGTAATTTGGATCAGTTTTCTGAAACAGTGCTTGATTCAGCGCAAATTTTGCCATGTGATTCACGTTGTTCTTGGACCCATACAATTCAGAACACCACTTTTTCTTCAAATACTCAAATGTTGACTTATCCAGAATAGGATTTTTCAATTCTCTTAACAGCAAGTTGCAACCTGTCTCCAAGTCTGACACGGGAATAGACGCTTGGACATGAAGACTATCTACGCTTCCACTCATCGCTCGTTGAATGTTTTTGTCCTGTAAAAATTTGTAGAGTTTTTCCTCTGAACACAAATTGTTCTCTATTGTAAACCCCCTTGTCATCAGTTGCGATAGCAAGTAGTTACAAATGTAATTTTGAACCGATGAGGTATCACTCTGTAAAGAGATACGAACATCGGCCTTTCCATTTCCGTATTTTGTAAATACATCGTTAGAGGCTTCAAAATCGGAAGTGTTTGAACTCGGCAAAGTTGCAAATGTTTGTGTCTTTAATGGGTCGTAATTAGTAGGTACTATTTCGTTTGGAACTTCACCGGGCCACAACCAACCGACTGTACTTTGACGCAAATCGAAATATTTTTTAGCCACGTCCTGAATCTTACGCAAATTTACCTGTTCCAAGAGTTCGTAACGACGGTACACATCAAAGGCGTCACCCCTCGCAATTGCCTCGTTTATTGCCATGGCGGTGTTTCTTGTACCCAACATTTCGTTGTCCCATCCATTCTTTATGTTGCCCTTTGAAGACTCCATTAGATCTGTCATGGTACTTGGATCGTGAAACATCTTCAGGATCTTCTCAATACACTCTTCTGTTTGCTGAAGTGCCGATTTCGTAGGACTGTTTGTAGTTCCCCATATACTAAACAAGTAGGGATCGCGCATCCGTTCCCATTCCGCAATTATATCGTGTATAGGCAGACTTTCGTCTTTCTTAAATGTTTGAGACAGGGCATTTGGACCCTTTGAAATCATGTTTGCGATCACCTTCAGTGCTATGGCGTCTTCGTGAAGACCATTAGGTGCCTTAAAGGATATGCACATTAGCGCACAGTTAGTAGGCCGTTGCATATTCACTCGTCGCTGACCCATTTGCAATGGCTCGGTAGTATACATGTCTGGTATGCTCTGATCCTCTTCATCAAACTTGCTAAACTCATCATGAACCATTTGCATCACCTTTTCGCTATCAAAATTACCAACAAATGTATACGTTGCATTGTTAGGCTTGTAGAATGTATCGTGAAACTTTTTTAAAGCTTCTGTCTCAACAACGCCTTCGATTTCAGACTTCCAACCAATCGTACTATGGTGGTACGGGTGAGCCATAAAGGCCATGGCCATAACACGCTTCTGTAACACCTCAAAATCGTTGTTTTCCCCGCGTTCAAACTCGTTGCGGACGACCGTCATCTCTTTCTTAAGTTCTTCTTTGTCCAACAGTGGTTCAAACATCCGGTCGGCTTCTCTCATGATCACTTCGTTTAGTTTGTCGCTGTCGATTACCGCAAAATAGTTAGTTCGGTCGGTATATGTTGTAGCATTCATATAGGCACCAAACTCTTCCAATTTCCACATTCCATTCTTTAGCTTCTTGTTAAATTTTTTTGAACCTTTGAACATGCCGTGTTCTAAATAATGAGTCGCCCCACGAACACCGAGACCCTCGTTCCTAGAACCCACGCGGTAGGTGATATTCGCAGTGGTTACCTTCAGACCATTCTGTGGAACTAGTAGTAGTGTAAGTCCGCTACCGTGTTTAAATTCATATATACCGTTAGCCTTACGCGCGCGAGTAAAGTTTTCCATTTGTAAATATGTATTTAACTTATATACTAGCTTTCTTCAAACCACCACACAATGTACCTTTAATTATATCCATATACCGTTTAACATCGCGCTTGTAATAGTCTTCCAAAAACTCTATAAGATCGTCGATAGTCTTTTCTGGGTACTTTTTTGAATATTCTATCGTCTGGGCTCGTAACACGGCTTCTTCGATCTTTATTTTTCGTACACATTGACGTTTTACGGGGTGCGTTAACTTCTGTACCATGGCGGCTGGATTGCCCATATACATCTCTTCGTAGAAGGTACCCAAATGGACTAACGCATCGTCTACTTTACAGTATTCGTTGCTATTCTCCTTTGCATAGCCCATTGTACAATCTTCTATAATTTTAAAATTTAATTCCTCCACGTACCGTTTTTGATCACCGGTTATCCGTGTAAACATATAAATATAGTTTGTTAATTATTTATAGAATGAAATGTTTGTATGTGTCCAACAAAGAAACAGAAGGATGCGAACTTAAGGCTATGACAATAGGAGATTTTGTATACAATGGAACTAGAATATATTGTACAAAATTAACAGAACTTGGTGAAAATCAAATACGTATGGAATTTATATTAAACTCGTATAATTTTAACACCATATTGGCAAACATCAAACACGAAGAAATAGAACTGTTTCTATGTTGGAAGAGACGCTATTTTCCAAACATTGTAGCACATGTAAATATATACGAGACTAGGGATATCGACGAATCATTGTACCGTTTAAAAACGGACATGGATCTAAACATAATAGGGTATTTCTTCAAGAAATTCGTACATGTACTCGGACGAATAACACCCATTACATATGTAGCCCCCATTTAATCGAATAAGAGAACCGTATCTGCGTCCACAGCGATTGCATCGTTTAGTTAATAATGGCATTTATACAATTTTAAATTACTTATATACAGTTAAAACCAGATCGGCTTGTTTCGCTTCCACGCCATCGTAAATTTGTCTTGTTTGCTACGGTAATAATTGCGATACGACTCGACGCCCAACAATTGTCCGTGTTCGTTGCGCAAATAATACTCTTGTGGCATACACAAAGGAATACGATTAATGCCATGCGGTACATCGGTGTAGGCCCACGATATTGGCGATGCTTTTTTTACAGGTGGTGGCACCTTATCGGCTGGTGGATAACCCCACGCCATCAGTTGGCGCAAATGTGCTTCAGTCTTGTGGTACTTGCCGTAACGTTGAGTGTATTCGGCACATAATAAGATACCATAATAACACGCGTAGGTGTAATTGGTCTCGTTTTCACGTACCCATCGGGCAGTAGGGTGGTTCGCATGAGTCATACGATACGGCTTGAGTGCGGAAGGCGGCAACTCCGAACGAGTATGCCACGCCGTGTACAGAACTTGGGCGGTTTCTAAAATCATTTTGATAACATGTTTGTCGCATGCCGAATTGGCACACTTTTCCAACCAGTGATCGATAAAGAATAAATTCATGTTTGCGTTATATATGTTTTGCACTTTTGTATGTTTATACTTTTATACTTTTGTACTCCATGCGCGTCCACATGTGCGCGTGTACTCCGGTGTGTAGGTGGCCCGATACCGGCCCGAGTTGTGCGTGAGTAAAAGTATATATATGCGTCCTCGTATGGGAAATGTACAGTGGCTGTAAACAATTCTTAACTACAGAAAGGCATATATTCCTCCTATGTAACCGAACGGAAGCCACTCAAACAACCACGTATAGTGCCACAACAAGTACAACAACAAGTAGACCGGCAACAACAACGGAACTAACCACGCACGCCGCAACAACCCATGTCCAAGAAAAACAAGAATCAGCCCTAACAAGTACAACCACTCTTCCTCCAATGTTAAGAGGGAGCACAACCAAGGCAAGTAAAGGATATAATGAAGCGCCAGATGAATTAGGAATACAGAATAGATCAAGTCTCGGAACATTCAAAGAGACCCGTACCAGTTATATATACGTAAGCTCGAATCAAACCAAAGCCTACGCACGACCAGAAGAATTAACCGCCGTTTGGATTGCATTCGGTATTCTATTGGCAATGATATTTGTACTCACGTATAAACTGTTCAAACCAAGACGTAAGGAAATGAAACGAAGACGTTCTATACAACCGTCCTCCGAACCAGAGAAAAAAAATAGAAATTCATGGTCAAAGCAACCACCTCAAATAATAAACCCCTTGCATAGGAAAAGAACAACGCGTGGGCGACGAAAAATACCAAAGGAGCACCGCAAATCCATGGAAGCCGTACGCAAACAATTGAATACACCCAAACCATTGACTACAGGTAACCCGATCCCGCCTGTACCTCCTCGCCCTGCCCAAGCAAGAATGCAAATAAATGAAATTGGTGTGTCAAAATTACAACGACAGATGGGACGACTGAGAGAGATACAGAAAAAGAGTATAAATGATACACCACATAAAATAAATGGATAGTATACAATCCTTTATTCGTAGTAATATGTTTTACGGTATACCAATATACCCACTTAAAAGGGACAAACCATGGTACGGGTTTCTTTACATATCCAAACACATAGATAAAAATAAATTAAAAATTGGTTATACGCACTACGACATCAAGCGTAGAAGCAAAGAATTGATAAAGGAAGACTTCAACACGCCGATGTACGTATGGGCTTCTCCAAACCCTCAAGTATTGGAAAAATACGTGAAACAAATATTAATCTATTTTACAAAACCACAGGGGAAGTACGCGGATGAAATATTTTATAATATCCGCTTAGAAACGCTGGTAGATGTTGTACGTCTTATTATTTTGTATGTGGTAGTCAAAGAAAACTGGATTGCGGACGACAAATATTACGAAGCTCTGTCCCCATTCTTTGGTGGCCCGCCTTTTAATATCATTCAAGACAATAAAACCACGTACACCGCCGAAGTAGTAGCCGACAGTGAACTAAAAAATGGCACCAGAGTAATGGTGTTATGGGATAATCAATGGATAGAAGCTACTATAGAGGGGAAACGTATTGGAACCTTAAAAAATAGTAATAATAAGTCTATTGGACCCGGATGGAAAGTGAGATTTGGTGAAGGGACATACTATGAGATTCCGGAATCACGCATACGTCCAATATACGAAAAATTAGATAACGACCGCGTGCTTAATTTAGACGAAGCTTACTATGCATGTAACCTAGAAAGGAGGGAATTAAAGTTATAAATAAGAATACTAGATAATAATGATACCTGCTTTCATATCGATTGTGTATTCATTTTCTTACTTTTTACATGTAAGTACAGATGTCGGTAAATGGCTGTCTGTAATGACCCATCTATTCGCACTTCCAGTTATCATTATAGACTTTCCAAATTTCCTTAGCATATCGACACTATGTACCGTAATTGCATCTTTGCTGTTTCACATCATCAAAGACTTGTTTAACAGTGATCCAGAAAAGCACTTTAGGCGCTTTGATCATGGGTGGTCAGTATTTTTGATATATGCCATACTGTTTCGTGTTTCATACAAAAAAATTCCCGAATGGGCAATTTTTGTACTGACCATGGTTGCAATCGTACCTGCCGCATTCCTGACCAATCCACGCACCTATGTACCTCTGGCAATTGTTGCATTTGGCTTCATGTGTATTTTGTTGTATCGAAAATACAATCGGAAATTATTGGTTGCATTTGTTTTCTTATCACTTGGAGTAGTTAGTAGATATCTACCAATTGTTGACAACAAATATCACAGACATAGTATATGGCACGCCTTAATATTTACATCGGTCTATTATGTACATACTGGTATAGAATATAATGAAACGAAGAAACGAACGCTGAACTCACTAACTGTAGCATAATTATAAACATGAATGGTACAATTAAAGGATACCTACGAACAGTAGATTCCATATAAAATAAATAATACTATATTTATAGTTTAAGACATCGCTCGGTTCGATAACGTTTACGATATACTTTTAATGCCCTTTGGTTCAGCGCCCGTGTAGCATTCCAATTACGTTCGTATCGATATTTCGTTTCTTCTTCCGTAGGTGGTGCGTTATCGTCAAGATAGGGATAAGCATCGACCATCGCAACCCATTTTTTTACGTTATTCTTTAACAACTTTACGTAATACCGCTTAGAATCAACTCGTAACACCTCACATACCTTGAAACATGCCATCGTCTTCTTTTTGTTTTCAAATTCCGCCCACAGCAGCTGACCCACCATAAAACGAGGAATTCGGTATTGATAGGCTATGTTGATATTCATTTATCGGTCATAAACCCTATCATATACCTCATTTTACCTGTTGTGCGATCATGATCAAATCAGTTGATTTTTTTATCAGTGGTTCCTCGTACAATGGCAATATTTCAGAGTATTGTTCTTGTACATGTTCTATCGCGTACCTGCCAATCTTCCCTTGTATATAAAACGGTTCGTACTTTAAACGACATTGGCCAATGGTACTGTAGGCCTTGTGGCGCGCAATATGCATCTGTAGTACCATCATACTCGGAATGATGTCAATATCGTCCGTGTTCATTGCCATTTTCAAATGATTCTTATAACAATTGCGCCATGTCCCATATTCTTCTTCGAGATCTTTAAATATCTGAATGTCCTTTTTTCGTAGTTTAAATTTCAACTGTTTTAAGGCATGATGTTCCAAGGCACAACGTAACATGATGGCAGTGTTATGGTCTCCATTGCGATGCGCGGCATCCAAAACGTCCATAAAATACAAATAGTTTCGACGCATTTGGTGGAGATTGGCTAGATCACCATCCTTTGACAGAATGGCATAGATAACATTCATTATCGAGTTGTCTATAAACTGATTTATAAACCCTTTGCGAATCGGATCGCCAGAATAAGCAAATAGTTGCTTCGACGCCTGTAGGCATTGGTCTGTCATTTCCATCAATTTGTCGTCGTATTCACTATGAAATAGACAAGACAACATTCGTTTTATTACATGCGGAGGTGGCATTGGATTGTACGCCATATTGAACAGTTTAAATCCATCGCTCGATAAACGTCTCCGTGGCATTTGGTTACAATTTTTTTCACTTATATATGTCCTTTTAAACCCATAAAATGCAGCTCGATATCGCTTTTGCCAAACCCATCGGGCCATATAGAAATCCAATAAACTATATTCCGCCTACCTATTGCCATGTAGAACTTTCCTTCCATACCACAGCAGAAACCTTTCGTAGACAATTAACACAGTACATGGAAGAGTCATACAACCCGGCAAATGTACAAAAATTGTTGAATCGTATACGAAAAGTTAAAGGCACCATCATAGTGTGCTTTTACATCAATTGGGGAGAAACCGTATCGTGTAGGTACCTGTCCGAAATAATTGACGATCCGTACCTCAGACCACCAGAAGAGCCAGTATATGACACACTAAAGGTAATGATGGACCTAGAACAAAGTGACAAAATTGTCAGGTTTTATCTAAAACATTTGGGGAAACGGTATGATTATAGTCGGGCAATATTATCGATGTTTCCGTTTACATTTCGATCTCATGACCCAGATAAATTCTTTTGTTCACAGCTGGTACTCCATTCGTTGAAAGAAATAGGAATACATTACGAAGGAAACCCAAATCACGTACTCCCAATAGATGTGTACCGGTTTTTGAAAAACCTGCCTATAAATAAGGAGGATAGTGATACAAATGGACCCGAACGCACCGACACAAGCAGTGAATAACGCCACATCCAAAAGCATCAACGAATACAACAACGGAAGTACAGCCGTTAGCACATCTGGAAACTTTCCAAGATTTGTCTCGGAACATTATCATAAGAACAGAGCAACTACACATGGTGAAACGATGAGAAACATAGCGAATCAATACAAAAATACTACTTTTTATCAATAACTTTTACAGGTTGCCGCATTCGCCTCCAAAGGCTGGCAAACCTTTTTGTAATAATCTAAAATACGTCCACACTTTAAACTATCTGCCGCATCCAACCTAGACCCCCTACAACAATGCAACCCCGCACCATTCGCTCCAAAACGATTTCGTAACGAGTCCGTAGCGTCATCACATGCCTTGCACGTACGTGTTCCAACCGTCAAATCAACGTCGAATTCGTACTGACCACTCGGACAACATGAAGTAGCAGGACCATTCGAAGAGGTGTCCGCATCGTACGCTATGTCACCTTCTAAATTAAAGGAACCAGCCGGACAAATTGTACATTTGCCATTGCCGTTCGAAAAGAATTTTTCTTTGCATATTACATCGTCACACACCGTATCCGAACCGGTCAAATCGTCGCCAGCCTTGTTCGTTAAGGCGCCTTCACATGCTACGCAACGGCCTCGTAACACTCTCTGGTTCACATCGCATAGATTTTGTTCTAGTAAACACGCGTCACCTCCGGAATTCGGAAGCATACCGTCCATGCAAACGCACTGGTCGTGGTGAAAATGTGCATTCTTTACACACCGAGTGTAAAACTCCCCATTGTTAGAACACTGCTGCTTCAAGTTTGAAATAGCGCCATTGCAATTGGGGTCTTCGGGGTGTACCGCTTTAAGAATCGATCGAAACCGACGAGTAGCATTAAATGCACCGGTCAAAATCTTGTTCCCATCGCAATCCGCCGTAATGGTACCATTCGCGTAGTGACAGGCCGTCAATTCCGCACACAGCCACGTCTGGAAGGTTGCACACAACGTACCACTGTCCGGTTTTAATAGTATAGTCTTCTCACTCTGAAATTCACCGTCAGAATTTGTTGGCTTCAACAACAAAATGTTACTTTTAGCAGCAGTAGCTGTGGGTTGGGTTGGAATATAACGAGAATTGCGATCCACTAGCTTTACCACCCTATCGGCGGTGTCCGCGGTGGCAAACAGCAGTGCCAACATCTCCTCCACCGTTGTCTTCTTATCCAATTCGTTGTTCTCAATGTTATACGTCGCTACTCCCACATCGCATATACATTGGGTACCCTTGCCACTCACCACCTTACACGAAGTTGCCAGAGGCTTGTGAGAACATTGGTAAGGCAAGCAGGTCTCGGTCTTTGTTTCGGAAGTCGTCATCTCTTCCCCATCCACCTCGTCGATCACATACAACTCCACACCATTGTCGGACACCAAAGAACCACTGGATTTAAATGAAGTTTCAATCACCTTTACCACTGGTTTGTTCGCATCCGTAGTGGCATCAATTGCCACGCTGTCCTCAAAGGTGGAAGATTCGATAACCAATTCTCGGTCGCATTTCGTACAAGCGCTAGAATCAAACTGAATCGGAGCAGCAGAATGACCCTTGAACTGAGAACGTTCTACTTGAACAGCTGAACGTACCGCTTTGATACCATCACCACCATCGGTAAACACCGCTTCAAACACGCTCGTAGCATCGGTCAGGTCTGCCAGAGTACCACCAGTAATGTTTACGTCGCGGACCAAAACAGCTCCACCCACTTGTTTGATTACCGTCTTAGAAGTAGAAACGACGGTATCCGCCAAAGAAATGTCTCCTCCGGCTGCTTCAAACATATCTCCAGAGTCTTCGATCACCATCGATTGACCGACAATGTGACCGTCGGTAGTCTTGAACATTGCGCCCGTATTGCGCGTATTACCCTTTATGTCTACGCTATTCAGGGTAATTGTACCGGTTGTACTTTCTACAAGGGCATTGTTGCTTTTCACGCCCGAAATTTCAAACCCATTTATGGTAAGAGCATATGCGCCCGCGTTAATAGCAGGCGAGATGTCGGCCATTCCCAAAATTAACTTTTGCCCCGTGCTTCTTAGACCCGCGTGAATAGTGGTAGCACCAGTCAACGATACAGTGCTTTGAATCTGACACGAACTACTAAGCGTTATCGATCCGTACGTGTCAATAGTACAAGCTTCCCAACCTATTTGGAGTTTACCAAACATGCCCAAGTGGGCAGTACACACATAGTAGTAGGTTCCCGCCGTTGTAAAGGTATGAACGATGTTTGCACTTCCCTGAACCGCATCCACATTGCTAAGACTACTCGTAGGTAACGATTGAAGACCGCCAACACCCATTGTTACAGAAAGTTTGTGAAAATCAACGCTGTTGCTTGCACCGGTGCCATAAATCAACAAATCGTTGTTGTGAACGCCCATAGTGAACCGTTGACGAGCAGATGGGGCGTTTGCTTCCGTATGCTGTGCCCATTCGTTAGTGAGTAGATTCAACGTCCACAGTTCGTCCACTACCGTATTACTGGCTTCCTTGTTCCCGCCAAATACAAACATAAAGTCCCCTATAACACCAGCTTGGTGAGAAGCACGTGACGTCATTGTACCGGTAGTCGTCACAGAAGACCATTCGTAGGTTAACAAGTTCAACTTCTTTACATCATTCTTGTTGTACGAACCGCCATACACAATCATGTCATCACCGTACACCACGGCACTGTGTTCATACCTACCCGAAGCAGCAGAACCGGTGGTTGTGACATCGGACCATTCGTAGGTCGTTAAATCCAGTTTATGAACCGAGGCCGGGTTACTTCCGCCAGTGGTAGACCCGCCAAACACGTACATCGCCCCACCATGCACCACAGCGGTATGTCCCATCCTAGCTGGTGCCGTACCAGTAGTAGTCACAGAAGACCAAGCATTGGAAGAGTCCAACTTCCATACATCCGATAGGTAATCCGATCCATACCCACCATGAACGTAGACGTCTGTACCATGAGTCACCATAACATGTTCGCGTCGAGTACCCGGATCCGTGCCTAAAGTAGACCAATCCAAAGTAGTTGTATCCAACACGAACGCGGCATTGGTATTGTATCCACCATACACTATAAAATCATCGCCACGAACCGTGGAGCGTTGCCATGTTCGTCCAGACGGTAAATTGGTTGTAGTAGGAGAAGACCACGTTGCACTGTCTAGCCCAGACGATACGAAACCAACCAGATCCGCTTCACTCAAAATACGAAGGGGGTGGCCTCCAGAATCACGCATGAAGGTGTACAATTGACCTACTTTTAAACTAATGTCCGGGTCGTTTTGACCATCGTAGACAAAATCCGTATCTCCATTGTTACCAAAGGCCAGAGTAATCCCTTCCGTATTGCAATAGGTGTTTCCATTATCGGGATCATCGCCAGCAGGACGAACCTCACCAGTTGGACATGCGGTACATACATTGTTCACCACCCGGAAATTATCGTTGCAACCGCATTTAGACGGCTCGTGAAGCGCACAACAAGGACTTGATGTTTGTAGGCCATCATCGTAAGGCTGAATACAACCACTTGATGTGCTAGCCTTTGTCGTACAATCCAGTGATGCGGTACATGCCCCAGCCTCGGCAACACTGCCCTCGTCGTGCCACGTGGCTCCCTCGTTCTTTATACATTTGGCAGTTATTGGGCCCGGCAGGGCACCAGAATCAGCAGGGCAGACTACGCAACCAGAACCGTCACTCTCAGAATTGGCACCGCAACTACAGGGTGCACCGTCCACACTCACTTCGTTCGTACCACAAACACTACACGAAGTACCATCGCCCTCGTAGTTCGGTGAACAGGTGCATTGCGTGTCCGCGCCAGTCGCATCGTCGCCACCAACACTGAAAGCACCAGCTGGACATGCGACACATCCATTCGAACTC
>Ga0209092_10000896_pt1 | contig 30198 bp, 42 predicted proteins | sample FraStrMetagenome_FD_187446 | JGI IMG/M metagenome (GOLD analysis project Ga0209092, IMG submission 187446) | Marine eukaryotic phytoplankton communities from Arctic Ocean - Fram Strait ARC3M Metagenome (SPAdes) (version 2) | ecosystem: Environmental > Aquatic > Marine > Oceanic | place: Fram...
GCTCTCCAGTTCTTTTGTAAAGTATTCCAATCAACATTCTTTCTATAAAGATGATTGGTTTCTTCATCTCCGTCTATTCCGAATACAACTACTAAACGGTTGTTTAATTCTTTAGATAATTCTCCTAACTCACTCCAGAAACTTTCATTTCTTGACCCACCATTCACGTGAACCCAAATGTCTTTCTCTTTATTGTCCAGATGATAGAAATACTTTATGATTTCTATTACATCTGGATTTATTACTGGCTCATCTAAGTTGCCACACAAGACTACTTCATCTAAGTGTGTCCACCTATCAGGCAGAAATGTCTTCTTTATATCTGCTACTGATAGATAGGTATTATTCAGTTCAACATCATAATCTAAAGTAAACGTACTTCGTTCTTCAGTCTTTTCATTCTGAAGTTTAAGAAGATAACTTCGTTCACACTGTGGACAAAAGGCATTACAGTAGTTTGTTATTTCTAACTGTAAACGTCCTATATTGCCTTCGGTTGCCCACAACATTTATCAATCAATGTCCAGTTCTGGCCAATTGGCTAATGATTTTTCTGCTGAATAGTTGAATATCTCTGCTGTTGCCCATTCTTTTTCAATGCACCACCAACACCCTTTACATTCTTTTGTAAAGTTCTCAGTCTCTTCAATCCAACCTTCACAAGACCTAGTCAATGCACCAAGAGAAGCAAGTAGTCCATACTTTTTATAGAATGCTAGTACAATTCTTTTATCTGAGTGAATGAATGGCAAGTATTCTGTATGTAAATCACACTTACATTCACTTCTTTCATCAATCCACCATTGGCGATTGTCCCAATCTCTACGTTCTGCTCTACGCTTCCATCTCTTTCTCCAGAGTGGTGCGCCAATTTCTTCAGGTGGGTTAACAGTTACACCATTGAATAATGCAGTAATGTTATACTTAGCAACCATGTCCCATGACAATCTAGTTCCATTATCAATGTAATCTTTTGCTGTAGTCATTCTAACCATATGTTCACCAAACTTTACATTAGGGAAAGCATTCATTACAAACTCACGTGCTTTTGCGGCATAGATATGTTGCCATGGCTTTTCTTCGTGGCAACAAGACCATACATAGATTGTAATATCTAGGTCATTCTCATTAATATGGTGTGCTAACAACCACAACAATATTGATGAATCCATGCCACCTGACATTCCAATACCAATATTCTTATGAAAACCCCAATCTTTCGATTCGAAAGGTAATGTGATTTTGTACTCTTCGGGATGTGCTTCTTCCGCATTGTTTCCCCGTCTGTAAACAATGGCTCTGTCTTCGATAATCATTTAATATATTCCTCGTTTTGTTAGTTTTACATTTAAGTTGGAGCACCTCGTTGTGCATACCTTTAGTTTTGGATTGTTTTCATCGTCATACCCATTAGAGAAACTTTCCTCTAAATCTTTTGTAAAGAAGTCATGGCTTATTATATCACGGAATGAATGAGAATGCAAGTTATTCCAACCCTCATTGTACTTTTTAGTGAATCTTAACCAATTTTCTCTACCACCAGCATCATATTGTGTCTTGTATTGATAGTTAGAGTTCATCCAACAACATCTCCATACAGAACCATCATGTGAAATCTGGTATCTATTATTCGTACCCCATAGACAAGTGATACCTGTTTGTTCTCTTGCTATCTCTAGGTTCGCTTCGGCACTAAGTTTAGTATCAACTTTTATATCTTTGATAACACTTCTTGCTTTCTTCAGATTCTTTTCAACTAAATCATCACTGATATTCATCAAGTCTTCGTCTTCTTCTTTCATCTTATCAAGTTCATTCAACTTCTCACTCAAAGCAATCTTAACTGCCTTTTGTTCTACACGTTGAATTCTATTTCTTTGAAATTTGTCAAATCCATGTTCTGCCGCCAGCATCTTTGCTGTTTCCACAAGTTCTTCATTGAAATCGAATGGAATCATTTTCCATACTGCACAACCACCGCCACTGATAAATGCTTCTGCATTTTTGATTATCTTATCAAAGTCAGTGCCAATTCTGTACATATTTTGTGTTTCATTATCTGTTCCATCTAAGTCAAACATTACGTGATGTCTTCCTGGTAGATGTTCGTTTAATATTTCTCCAAGTCTTTTCCAAAAGGCTGGTGACTTGTATGAACCATTTGTTGAAATAGTCATATCATGTAATCCATTAAAATTAGCATGTAAGTTGCCATTTCCATCACCACTGTCATCAGTAGGAATATCACCTTTTGTTGTTTTGGCTGAATACTCTATTAGTTCTAAGAAGTCAGGATGAAAAGGACTATCACCAAAACTTCCATCGTAAGTCAAATACTTAACTTCATCTTTTATCGAATCAATAAGTTGATGATGAATATCTACTGGCAAGTTCCAGTTCTTTGGTGGTGCCGAAACTTCATCAGTATCAGGATTAAATACTTTATGTCTGATACAACCAGGACACTTTGCTTGACAGTTAGAGGTAACCTCTATCGTTATTTCCATAGTTCTTCTATTCATTTATATAATCCCATACTTTAGGTGCTAATGTCTTACATGACACATCATATAATTCATCTTGTAATCGAACCAGTTCTTTAAACTTTGGCTCTTCTAATGTTCTATTGCCTTTTAATCTTTTGGCAAACTCTGCTGTAAAATCATTTACAACTAATTCTTCTAGTATCTTATCTTTCACATCTTCTTCCAAGTTAACAATGTCCATAGCCTGTGGCCAATGTACAAATGTAGTTCTTATATTTACTTTTTTTGTAGGTATCAACTTCTTAATATCTAAGAAGTCGTTATATATTTCATTCATATAGAATGCATGGTATGCCGAGGTAGTACAAACAAATAAGAAGTTATGAACTAGTGGTGCAATTTCAACAATGTTCTTCAGTACTGTCTGATAATCACCATCTGTTCTGAAGTAGTTGAATAAGTCTCCTGTGCCATCTAATGATACAGTTACACTAACTCTTTTGAAGTGTGGCCATAATGGTTTGATTGACCACCCTTTATACTCAAGTATACTCATGTTGCTATTGTAAACAAGAGATATCTTTTTTGTATCAATTCTTGGGTCATCAATCATTCGTTGTAATGTCTTGTACATATCTCTAGTATAGAATGGTTCGCCGCCAGAGAACTCAATATTCTCTACAGTTGGTAATACATTATCAAACAAATCATCCATCACTCTGTCATCTGGAATATCTATTTTATTTGTAGGTGGTGATATGTGACTGAAGTTAAAATCTTTCTTTAACTTTAATTCTATTGTAGGATTATCTTTACCAGTCTGTTCAAACCTAGAGTTTGATGACGTGTCACAATGCCTACATTTATAGTTACATGCTCGTGTCATCTTTAACTGCAAGTCTTTTATGTGAATAGTATCTGACTCATAATCTGGGTCAGTATGTATTGTATTCTCTAGTGACCTAGTTCTGTATGAAGATAGTCCTGACTCCTCTTGTATCTGGCAATCAATACATCCAGCAGGCCACTCATCGTTACGCAACTGCTGTCTAACTTTAACAAAGTCAGCATTGTTAATCACTTGTGATGGCAGTTTATCTATATCAGATTCTACAAAATCATTTCTTTTGAATCTGAAACAAGGAGCAAATCCACCAGACTTCAAATCTAAATGCGACCATGCGTACTTACATTTCATCGGAGTTCTCCTGCTTCGTGTCTCTGTTGTATATATTTAAGTGAGAAACCTGGTTCTTTCATCATCTTATCTACTTCGGCATATCCCTCTAATTCAGTACATAATTTATAAAGAATGTCTTTTTCTTTCAATGCTTGTACTAAATCAGGATTATAATCTCCTATATTAGAATCATAATATTCTGTATCTAATAGATGAGTTTTTTTCAAAAATAAATACCACGCATATTCTTTTTCTTCTGTGGGTTTTCTATTTCTTTCTAATATTTTCTTTGCTCTATCAATTCTTACTTGAGCGGCTGGTTCACGTTCTTTACTATCCCACTCATCTAATATCCATTGTTCATACCAATCTGGTCCAAAGTGTGGACAATATTCTCCTGTCTCTACCATCTTAAACGAACATGACCATGTAGGATGATTCTTAGCAAAATAGTCCATATCATCTGCAAAGCCATTTAAGTTTAACGTGCTGTAGGTAGAATGTATGTGACCTTTTTCTATGTTCTTTAATTGTGATAGATATTCTTCGTAGATTTCTATTGATTCTTTCCAACCTGGCGAACCCCATCGTTGATATTCGTTGTAAGCATTACAACCATCTATTGAACCTGTTAATATGATTTTTCTAAAACGATTAAGTTTCTCAACCATTACGTCATCTAATCTCTTTGTCGTGTTTGTAATTATCTCTAGTAGAACATTTTCTACCTTACATTTCTCAATCAACCAATCAATCAACTTTGGAAAGTTAGGTGAGAAGAAAGGTTCGCCACCTAGTATCTTAATCTTCTCCAGATGTTGCCAATCTACGTTCAATTCTTTTAGATACTCAATTCTTTTCTTTGGTATTTTAGTTGGCTGTCTACCTCTCATACCTTTTTCATTTAGAAGAAAGTCATCTCTGTAGTATAACTGACTTGAGAATAAAGAGTCGCACATTTTACATTGTAGGTTACAAAGATTATCTAAACTCAACTCTATTGAACGTAGTCTATCAAAGTCTTCAGTCAGAGTTACATTTTCTAAATTAAAGTGTACATTGTTGGCAGCCCATCGCATTGACTCATTACCTTCTGCGTAACATAAAGAACATTCTTTAGTCTTTACACCATTTAACATATTCTTTCTTAGCCAAAGATACTTGTCGTCAAATGGTTTTGTTGCGTCTTCTTCTATGTGGTCTTCATCGTTGCCGACTGTAAACCTACAACATGGGCGGGCGACATTCTTCATAGAAACTGCCATATGATTCCATGCTAACATACATACTACGCCGTTATCTTTCATAACATCATCGCCTTAAATCTTGTATCTAAATCTAAAATATTTTCATCTCTGTATTCATCATACCTATTTTGTATATCTTTAAATTCTTTAGTTCCAGTATACTCTGTAGTTTTAAGTATATTTATAAGAGTATCAACTGTCTCATATACGTTGTGGTCATCGTGTAGACCTAAAGCCACAATAGAGTTAGGTTTATAATTATCTATCCAATTTTGCAGAAAATCTATTGATTTTTGTTTTAAATCTGGTGGTATACAAGAAACTGCCATGCCTTTTGGCCACCAAACTTGATTAGGGTCAAGTTTTATGCCAATATTAACTAACTCGTCCCACCATTTATCTATTGTTACTAAATTTATGGCAGAACATGTCATCTGAATTGATACATCACAACCTTCATGTCCTTCACTTGCTTGTATATATTTTTCTATGTTACTTTTAATCGCATTCCATTTGATGTTACTTTTTCTTTGAAATTCTTGTGTTGGTCCAGTCGCATCAATTGATAATATAATCTGCAAGCCTGCTCCATCACAAAATCTTAGTAAAGTATCAAACCATTTCTTTGATGCATTAGTACCATTTGTTGTTACTACGCATCTAATTTTTGGATAATTATCAGCAATATGGTTCATAAACTTTCTTACTCCTAAATCAATCGAAGGTTCTCCACCTAGAATAGATATCTCTTCGCATTCACTTAAGTCTAAGTCATAAACATCATTTGTGTCTATGTGTAGTATAAAATCTTTTCCTGTATGCTTAACAGCCTCTTCTTCAAGTAAGGATGACGATGATGGTCCACACATTCTACACATCATATTACATTTATTACCCGCTCGGTAGTCAAGTCTCACAATTTGGTTAAGACCATCTACGTCTCTGTTAAATGGCATTTCTTCAGGTGTGCAACACTGCCATCTGTCGTAATACTGTCTTCTGGAATCCTTACCTAATTTCTCATTATGTATGCATTCTCTACAAAATAGAGATTCCTTATCATCGTACATTCTTTTTTTGAAATCATGTAGATAATCAGACGTTTCATATTCTTTGATGGTGCCTTCGAAAGTCTCACCTTTCCATTCACAGCATGGTCTACATCCTACTGTGCCTTCATAATATAGACCCAACCAAGGGGCGTTACAATACGGTTTATCTCTCATTTTACTCTTTGAATAGGTCTTTATATTGTGGTACTATATCTAAAATGTTTTGGTCACGGGTTCCATCTAATGCTTTTGTCATCTTAACAAAATCAGGTAACCATTTCTCTGAATAATCTTCACTCAACATAAATCTAACTGTTGAATCTAAAACTGTACAAAAGTGCTTCTTAGTTTTTTCTGGATGGTCACTTGCCATTACCCATTCTTTATACTCATCATATAATTCTACCACTTCTTGTTTATTCTTTTCTGGTAGTACTTTGATGTTATAATATTTTGGTGAATGACACATGTGTTGTGTTATTGTTGGACGTGGACAATGCCAAGGATTAAACTTGTCTAGTCCAGACTCTTCTAGTTTCCATTTCATAAACTCTGGCATATGATATACATTCATTGGAGTAACTGTGAAGGCAAACCACGCTTTTAAGTTTATTCGTGTGTTGTCATTCAATGTTTTCATGTGTTTATAAACTGCTGGGAACTTTGCTGGTGTTCTTTGATAATCAAATACATCATTACAACCATCGATACTAACACCAATACGAATCTGCTTAAACTGTTCCCATAAGTGAACTAATCTATCAGGCACCATTGTTAGATTGGTATTATATTCTAATTGTATTTCACTTGCATTGCCACTCTCAACAAGTTTTTCTAAACTCTCTTGGTGTTCTGCAATGATTAGTGGTTCACCACCAACGATATATAATTTCTTAGCCTTAGTACAATACTTGTCAAACTGTTCCCAATAATGGTCAGCATTCTTAAACCAATCATATTGGTCAGTACTCCACTTACCTTTGTTGTTCTGTACTAATTGAATTCTATCGTGTGTATCTTTGTATGAAGTAGACTTATGTACTTTTACAAAGTCATCATACCACATGTGTGAGTCTGTAGGTCCACACATACGACATTTTAGATTACAGAAGTTACCATACCTAATATCAAAGAAATCGATATTCTGTTTTTCAACATCTAATGTTCCATCTTCTTCGGTGTTTTCAAAAATCTCTTCCTTTGTGAGTTTCCAATCTTCGAACTCATACTCTCTTCTTGACCTTATACCATTTACTTCTTCTTGTCTACAACGTTCACATTCAGCATGCCATTCACCTTTCATCATGCTCTTACGAACATCTTTTAATATGACTGCGTTTCTGGCTTCATTGAAATCATCACGGCCTGCATTATACGGTGTACCATCTTCTTTCTTCATTATACCACGTTGTGGTGAATAAGAGTTTGTGTTACAACATATTCTTAAGTCACCATTGTTTCTTAGATTGATTGAGTTCCATGGTAGTGGACAAAAAGTATTACCTTTTGATTTAGGTACGTTTTCAAAATCTTTAGCCATAATATATCCTTATTTAAATCCCCATTCTTTTTCTTTGCACCACCAACATTCACCGCAATGCCCTAGTCCTGGGTCTTTTATATTGTTTAAAGTAAAGTATTCACAGGTCGGGTCATACTCACAACTTCTAGTAACTTTTAGTAAAGTGTCTATTAAGTTTTCTTCTCTATACATCTTTGCTATGCCTTGCTTGTCTGTGTTCGCCCATGGCATATAAAAATTATCATTGTGGTAATACTTGACATTATTGCCGTCATCTTTCCTAGAGTAATCAAAGTCAAAAATTGGTACAAAGTTACTAGCAACTTCATTTGGTGGATTCATTGTTGTCCCATCATATACTCTATTTAGGTTTCCACTTTCTACATCATTTTTAGGAGCATCACACATTGAACTATCTGTTGCCGCTTCATCATAGTGTATATGATGTACTACGTTATTGTTTCCTGTTAGTTGAATACACTTCTCTACAACTATTGGTGCAACAATAGAATTTCTTCTAAACTTTAGATTACTTCCTGTTGTATAGATATGAATAGTGTCAGCAGTGTTCTTCATTAGATAGTATAATAAAATAGAACTATCTACCCCACCACTCACCATTATTCCTACGGGACCCTCAACTATCTCAAGTTCAACTCCCACACAATCAATTAACACTACACTAAGTCTCCTGCTAATGGAAATATCTCTGCGATAACTTTAGCACATTCGTATGCAATTTCCATATGTTCTTTTTGTGTACCATTTGCGCCACGCAATTCGATGTAATGTACCCAACTACGAATTGAACCATTCATGTATAATCGTGTCTTAGTATTGCCTTCTGGTAAAACTACACGTGCTTGTTCTTTAGCAATGCCTGAATCGATAGCCCAGTCATATACTTCTCTGGCTTTGTCAATCACTTCTTGTTGTTTACTACGCCAAGCAAAATGAATATCTTCATCACTATCAACTTCTACACTGTTCTGCCTATTCTTTGTATCTTGTAAACGTGCTTCACGTAATACAAACTGGTCACCCATTTCTTCTGGGTTAGCATAACGTTGACTGAATTCTTGGAATGAAAAACTACGATGACGCACAATTTGGTGTGCAATGTCACGTGTTGTTTCAATCTCTAAACATGCACTAACCATTTCAAGTGGCGACCAATGCTGGTGTTTGATGAGATACTTAATTAGTTTCTCACTTGTTTCTTTATTGATTTGATTGTTTGGATTGCTTACTTTGGCACAGTATGCAATTAGTTCTTGTACATTGTCTAGTTCTGAACCAATCGGTGCTGTGCTATGTGATATTAGTTTTACTGACATTTTATTCCTTGTCTCTATCTAATTCTGATGTGTTTACGTGAAAGCCGTCATCTTCTAATTCTCTTAATAGTCTGTCATCAAACTCTCCATCCCAGTCATCGCCGTCATCTGGTGTCCAATCTAATAGTGATGCCATCTCAGGAAATACATCTCTGAAGTTTGTATCTCTAATAGCATCCATCTTTTCAATGTATTCGATGAATTCTGGCATACGTTCTCTACTCCAATCTCCGCTCTCTGAGAATGATAACATACCTTGTAGACGTTTCACACCATACGATGCTTCACGCCAATCTTCATATGATACATCTGAACCTCGTGTACTTAATTCCCAGTTTGCTTCTAACCATTCGATAAACTTATCGAACTTAGCATGTGTCATCTCTTTAAACCAGTTCGGTAGAACTTTAACATTAAGATGTGGTGGGTGGTAAACAAAGTGATAGTTAATCATACCAGCACCAAACGGCCACATGTTAATCTTCTTAAACTTTCTTTCTAGTTTCCACTTAATGAAGTCTGGAAGATAATATATATTCAAGGCTTGTACTGCACAAGCAACTGTGACTTCTACATTAGGTCCTGTTTCGTCTAACAATTCAAACATCTTAACAGTGTGGTCCCATTTACTTGGAAAGCGAATGTAGTCGTTCATCTCGCCAATACTATCAACACTGTAATGAAATCTTACTCGCTTGAACTTATCCCACAAGTCAAACAAACGCTGTGGCATTTCTACACCATTTGAGTTGTATCTTAATTCAATACCGCTGGCGTATCCTGCCTTGACAACTTCTTCTAGTAATGTATAATGTTCTTCAATGATTGTTGCTTCGCCACCTGCAAAGTACAACTGTTTCATATGTGGTATTTGTTCGTATAACTGTTCCCAGAAAGCAGTATTCTTTTTGTGCCAGTTATAACTTGCACCATCAATCTTTCCTTTACTGCCCCATTGCATAGTTTCTTTTAGTGATTCGTTTTCAATACTTGGATGAAGTTTAATCCAATCAGGAACCCATAACGAACTGTCATGTGGTGAACACATGATACATTTTAGATTACACTTGCTACCTAGACGTAAATCTAAGTAACGAATCTTTGGTGGTATCTCTCCTTCAACGGAGGTCTCTTCAATAATTTCTTGTAAGTCTACACGTCTTGCCCAATATTCTGTTTCCCAGAAACGTTTAGACATGTGACCCGCATCTTCTTCTGCGTAACATTTCAGACATGACGCTGGTTTCTCACCGTTTAGCATTTGCTTTCTGACATTCTTCATGTAGTCGTTATTCCAACTACTCATTAAGTCAGTAACATTTAGATTGGCTGGTTTGCCATCTGCTTGTTTAAGAACTCCTACCTCGCCACCATGCTCTTTGTCGTTTGTTGCTCCAACACTTGATGCGTTAGCAGTACAACATACTCGCATATGTCCATTTGGACGTGTACTTAAATGTACCCATGGTAACAGACAGAATGTGTCTGTGGGTGCTTTGGTTCTTTTGCGCCATTCTTCAATATTTTTATTAGTCATCTTTACCTTGTTCTTCAAAGTCTTTTTTCATCCATACCAGATTATTGATATCGCCTCTTGTTAAGCCAATATCTTTTAAGTCTCTATTTGATAATCTGTTTAGATGCTTGATTGTGTCCCGATGCATTTGCCATGTCATCAGATATTTCCAGTATCTATACGGAAATGTATAGATTCGTTTAAGTAGTGTCATAATATTTTTGTTTCTCCTTCTTATTATCAACAATCAGTATTTATCTACTGAGTTTAATCGAACTGTGCCTTAAAGGCATCAAATTCTTCACCACATTTCTGGGCACATACCATTGGTTTACCCAAGTGTACATTCGCTTTACTCCACGAGTCAACTAGTCTGCCTGTGAAATACTCATTATTAAGAACTACTTTTAGTCCATGTTTCTTGGCATCAAATACATCTTTACCACCAGATTGTTGTAATAATTCCCATACTTGGTTTTCGCCTGGCTTTTGCCAGAACTTGTACATGCTTCCAGCAACCCAACAACATGGTAGAATTAATCCTTCAGCACTGAGATACATACTCTTCTCTGCGGCTACTTTACATTTGATTTTTACGTTATCAAAATATTGCTCAAGTGAGCCATGCTTCTCTTCTAATTTTATAATGTCTTTAGTAGCCTTGTTCTGGTACTTTACTTCTTTTGGTTTCTGTAGAAGTTGTTGTGCTTCGCCTTTTCGATTGACTGCTTGATGGTCTTCTTTACCTGTCTTCTTCATTGTAGAGAAAAATCTACCAGTCTTCTTCTTCATAAACTTTTCAAAGCCTTTTTCTTTTGCAAGTGCTTCTGCTTCTTCTACTTGATGCTCGTTATGTGCGAAGATTATATAATCCCAATGGGCTCTGCCACCTGCTTCGATGAATGCCATTGCATTTCTCCAAGCAATATCCCAATTGACACCTTGTCGATACAAATGGTTAGTATCACCTAGTCCATCAAACGAGAACGTAACATGTCCTTTGTTACCTAGAACTTTTGCTAAGTCTCTCCACCAATCTTCTTTCTTTGCACCAGCATTTGTATTCATGTTTAACCACATGTTTGAATTCTGTTCTCTTAGATACTTGAATACTTCTAGTGTGTCGTTTGCAATGATAGGGTCACCAAAATTGCCACACATGTAAAGTCTATCTAATTGCTTTACGAATTCTGGTGTTAGAATTTTCTGAACATCACTTACTGTTAATTCATGTAACCCTTTCTTACCACCAAGATTAGGATTATCAACACCACCTTTGACGTTTCTGTCACACATTGGACAAGATGCTTGACACTTCTCGGTAATCTCTAAGTGTACTGCTCTTACATCTTCGTGGTTATATAGATTCATTTACTTATGTCCTATCAACATGTAACGATTATACTCTTCTAGTGCTAATTCGCCCTCGTATAAGATTTCAGATAGATTTAATTTTTCTTTAAATTCTTCTAAACTATTTACAGTACCTTCTGCATGTTCATGTGCTTCATCATCAAAGTCATTGTTCTGCATTATCACTAACATGCCTTTAGGAACTTCACGCCACCAATGTTCAAAGTTTTCAATATGTTCACAACTTGTATTGATTACACAGGTCGTTATTTTTTCTGGTGCAAACTGTTGTATGGTCGTTGTTTTGAAATCAGTATTCGATGAGTACTGGTAGTGAATTGCCTCGAAGTTATCAGAATAATACTTCAATAACTTAATGTCTTTTACTATTGCTTTGAACCTGCCATTATCTATTGTTTGTTCTTTGTTCAAAGTATCTGCAGGATTATCAGTAGTTGGGTCACTATCAAAACTTATTATGTTTTGGACATCATTTCTTTCAAATAGAATTGAAGGTAAAACTCCATACCAACCAGCACATACATAAATCATATTACCCAAGTCAATGTCTAGGCTATTAATTGTATCACTAACCCATAGTTTACTTCTTAGTTGTCCTCTACTAAATGCATCTGTCAAGGCTTGACCTTCAAATCTCTTTAACATTTTGCCCATGTTGGTTGGCAGAGTATACTTTTCTTCAGTCAATCTATGTGCTAACTTTGGTATATTAGTCTTATACAACGTTGCACTTTTTAATGTACGAATCCATTCATTGTCTGGGTCAATTGCTTGTATTATTTTAAACAGTAAGAACAAATCTGGTTCAGCCTTTGACGATATGATATTCTTTATCGCACTCAATATATCTTCACTTTTATCATTTAAATTGATAATCAATCTGAACAATAGTTCGGTTTGTAACTGAACAAAATTTGAAGAATCACATACATTTTGTAAGGCATTTAATGCTTCGTCTTCACCTGTTATGGCAGTAATAACTTTAAACAATACAGGAATGTTTAGTTCAGAAGATTTGCATACATTTTGTAAGGCATTTAATGCTTCGTCTTCACCTGTTATAGCAGTAACAACTCTAAACAATACAGGCACATTTATTTCAGACGAACTACATAGATTACGCAACGCATGTAATGCCTCATCGTCTTCTCTGATTGCATTGATTACTTTGAATAATACAAATATATTATCTTCTGGCTTACGTTCATAAACTAGATTCTTTAATGCACTGATTGTCTCTCTGTGTTCTTTGCCTAAAAGATACGAAGACACCACAATTATACTACTGAGTTCTTCAGTATTCACTACACGCTCAAGGCTGTTTACAATAGGATGTTTATTTCCATATAGTATTGTAAGTCTATCTGCTATTTCATGTGGTTGCATTATTTTGTTCCTATTTTCATAAAATATCTTCTGCTGTTCACAGTTAGCATTCCATTATAAAGTTCTAAAGACATTGTATATGCTTTATTAAAAGTATTCTGGTCTTTATATAAATTTTTACTGAATCCTGCCTCACCTACAAGAACCATCTTTACTCCATCTGGTATCATACTATTATACCATTTATCTTCCATATTGTCAAGTTCACTTAGATTGGTGTTTACAATAAATCTTGGTTTTTCTTCGAAGCCATCTGACTGTGTTCCGTCTGGCAAATCTAATTGAAATCTGTTTGCCTCATAGTTTATATCAAATATATCTTGTCTACTTGCTTTAAATCTCCAGTTAGACAATACTTCCTCTTGCATTAATTGGTCTGCAAGAAACTGACAAGTCTCATCTATATCAAAGCATCTCAAGTTTTCTATTCTTAAATTTGTATCAAGTAACATTGCTGGTAATAATCCTATTCCACCACCTAATACATATGCAGTACCCAAATATTCACCACTATAAACACTAAGTATATTTTTAACTATCCAAGAGTATAATACTCCATCATATTTATTAATGTAAGTATCAATGTCTACGCTCGGAAAACTATATGCCAATCTCTGTAATTTTCTAACTATTCTATCTTCAGAAACATCTGACATTGTAGAGTGTGCAAGAAACTCCATACAAGTTAAATAATTGACTACTTGTTGGCTCTCATTGGGCATAGATAATCTAATTTCTAATGCTTGATGTGGTCCCCAATATTCATCCTGTTGGATAATTGAAGTCATTACTTTATTCCTATCTTAAGAAAGTATTGTCTCCCCTCAATAGTTGTAACTCCAGTATATTGCACAAACGTCATTGGAAAAGTATCATTGAATGATTGTGAACTACTAAATGGTCTATGAATGCCACTCTCACCTGCTTCACCAACAAGAACTACTTTTCTAGTATCTGGTAACATAGCATACCAATCTTCCTGTTTCTCTAACAAACTAACATTTGTATTGATTACTAAACCAGGAACTTCTTTGAATGCTGTAGATAGTTGACCATCTGGTAACAATATCTCTAATGTGTTCTCTGCATAGTCAACATCAAAAAGGTCTTGAGTAGATGATTTGAAACGCCAGTTGTCAAGCACTTCATCTTTCATCATTTCATCAGCAAGGAACTTACATGTTCCATTTATATCTAAGTTTCTAATGTTCTCAAAACGTAACGATGTATCTAAAAGCATTGCACCCATAACACCTATGCCACCACCTAATACATATGCAGTACCTAAGTATTTTTCACCATATACTCTTGTCATGCTTTCAATAATCCATGAGTAAACTATTGCATGATGCTTATTAACAAATGAACTTATGTCCACATTAGGATAACTATAGATTAACTGCTTAAGTCTTTCAACAATCTTATCGTTATTATTGTTTCTAGGTAAAGTTGTGTGAGCCAAGAATTCCATTGCCTGTCGATAGTTACCTAACTGTTGTGCGACATTTCTTTCAGAATACTTTTCTGCCAATCTTTTGAAGTCGTACTCTTCTCCCATTAGAGGTCGAAATCTTTTTCTCTCAACAGTCTTTTCTTTTATCTCAGCAACATATTCTACTGTTTCTTCTGGAGCATCAAAGACTTCATTTTCCATTGCTATATAAATGTCATCGTTAGAAGTTACATTGTTTTTATTTCTTCTACGTCTCTTTTCTCGTATCGTTGATTTAGCCATTAGTATCTTCCTCAAACTTTGCCTTCAGCCATTCATAGTCATTAATTTTACTTAATGCGTCATCATCGCCGGCATGTGTTGTTCCATATTCTCTTCCTGCATTAGCACCCGCTATCGCATATTCTCCAAACTTTGCATCGTTGTTCACAGTACACCATATTTCTAAACGCTCATCGGTCTCACCTTGTTTAGACCTGTGAATAACACTTGATGATAGTTTAGTACACTCTCTGAACGCTGACTTCCATGTATCATATGGGTTAGTATTAAATGCTGTGTAGTTTGCTTCTGATGGCATTGGCTTGAATTTATCAGAGATTGAAGTTGTAAAGTCAACTCGCCATTCTTTAGCATCACGTAGCAATTGTGTTGGAAATAGTTTTAGTCCACCAAAACCATAAACTAATCCGTTAATTGGATTCCTAGATTTCCAAACATGGACTGTATCTTCATCCCATACTGTTGGAAAATAATCAAACTTAAAGTCATCAAGTAAAATAGCATCAGCATCAATCACATAAAACATTTTTGTATCTGCTACCTCTGATGCTCTTTGGTGTGCATTAAAGATACCTTTCACACCATGAACTCTTTTGGCATGTGGGACTTTCTCTAACAACTTGGCAAAGTTTGCATCTGCTTCTGGTTCCTGATAACTTAACATAACAACATCGTAAGGAATATCCTGTGCTTTAATCAATTCAGATTTAACAGGCTTCTTATTCTTAAATGTCATCTTTCTTATCTTATCACTGTTTGGTTTAAGATGAAGTAAGGCTTGTGCTGGAATCAATTTCAGTCCACCATATTGGTGAATAAATCCAGTTGATGGGTTTACTTTCGGCCACACATGAAAATGAGATGCGTGGTGTCTGTCAACATAAAGTGTTCTATCAAAGTCAGTTAGTATATCAACATCATTATCAATTGCCCAGAAATATCCAGTATCAGTTTTCTTTGCGGCTTGAATGTAAGTTTCTTCTAAAGGTCCAGTTAGTATCGTAACTGTTTCATCATCTTTATATTTTTCTGTATTAGAGGCATACATTCCCTCATCAAAATAAAACACTGGGTGACTAGATACCCTAGATGCAACTTCTTCAACTCTAATAATATTCTTAAATCTATCAAAAGAAAAGTCTTCTTTAGATGGTTTAAAACTAGAAAGATGTGGGCGATGAACTAGATATACACCGGCACCTGCTTCGCCTTCAGACTTGAATGCGAATACATTTTCTATTGAGAATATATCTGGATAGAAATCGAATGTAAAAGTATCTAGTAGTTCTACGACAGTATCAACTACCCAATAGAATACTTCTTTCTTTGCTCGTTGATAAGCACTATACGGGTCACGAGTATCATATCTTTTGATAGACATTTTATCTGGAATACGTGACGCAATCTCTTCATGGAATATGATGTTCTTTGGATGATAATCTATGTTACTATACGCAACACCACCATAACCTAATTCTGTTTCACCATCTCGTTTACTAAACTGCCACAAATGTGTAGGTCCAGTTTCATATAAATCTGGATAGAAGTCACTACTGATTGATGCTGTTTCTTCTAAGTCTGGGTTAATCATCCAGAAACTATAACCAGTTGCTTGTGGTATTGCTTCATCAATTGTTCTTGCTTTGATTACTTGTATCTCATCGATAGTGCCAACAGTCTCCATAACATCTTTCTGCTTATCGACATTAGGATTTATAGTAGGTATAAGACGCACACCATTTCGTACTTCTTTACCATTAGCAAGTCTCACATTGAAGTTATGAATAAACTCTCTATCATAACTCATTGGATAGTATTCTGGTTTAAAGTTCTTTACATCTTCGTGTACAAGCCAATACATGTCACTGTCTGTCTTATGGTCAAATGAATGCAAGTCTTTTGTTCTTATGACTTCAAATTCTATATCAGAACAAATAGGTTCTTTTTCATATATCGCTTCTCTTCGAAAATTAAATATATCATATGCTTTTTCATCAAACAACTTTCCATCTTTTGGAAATAAACCAACACCGTGATACTCACGTGCGTTTTTAGTAATTGGGTTTACTTTTTGCCAGACTATTATTTTTTGTTTATCTTTTGCAAGACCAAAACCATTTGAGTAATCGAACTCAAAAGAACCATTAACTCTTGTGCCTGGCATAATCAGATAATAGAAATCTGTTCTTGCTTCTTTTCTACACTGTTTATGTACTTGTGTACTAGACTCGCCCTCAACTACATGAATAGTATGTTTATCTTCAAGTCTTTTTAATTCTTCGTAACCACAACCTTTGTCCCAAAAGAATATATCATACGATTCTGTTGTTGGCTTGTACACTACTTTATCAGTCTCATGTAATTTATGTTCGCCAGTCATGTAATAAGCATCAGTTACAAAACCTGAGTCTTTTACTTTTACATCATTTGTATTGAATAACTTTATGCCCACTATACTTCGGAATACGTTTCGTTCTTCACAATTCCACATGTGGGTTATCTTATCATTAGACGAGTCTGTTTCATATCCAAAGTCAAAATCAGTATCAACTTTGACTTCTGGGTCAATTATCCAGAAATGTTTTGTATTTGATATAGAGGCAATTTTAGATACGGCTTGCTCGACTTTAGGGTCCGACCAATCTTCAAGGTTAATCTTGACCATACGAAAGTTAGGGTATACTTCTCGTATTTCATCAAACCTTTCGTTTGTCTCTTTATCAGTCTTGTATGTTAGATAAAATCCGTCGTATGCCATCGATATGTCAGTCCAAATTTAGTTGTTGTCTATCCTCTTATTATAACAGATTTTTAGTCAGATGTAAAGACTTTTACGTTATAATGTTTAGAAAATTCAATAGCGTCTTGCTCATCATTTACTATTGGTTTCCCTTTTATATTTAGTGAGGTGTTAACTAACATTGGACAGCCAGTTTCTTCTTTGAATCTGGACAGTAGGATATATAAATCTGGATGTTGTAACTGGTTCACTGTCTGTACTCTACTAGTACCGTCTACGTGAACAATAGCAGGAAAATCTTTTGGATGCTTACACTTCGCAACGAACTGCATGTAAGGTGATTGTGTGACGTTCTCTGGCATCTCAAAGTAATCATGCACGTCTTCTTCTAAAATCATTGGTGCGAATGGTCTAAACTTCTGTCTACGTTTAATCTCATTCATCTTGTCTTTAATTAATGGACCTCTTGGGTCTGCTGTAAGTGTACGATTGCCCAATGCTCTAGGACCAAACTCTGCTTTGCCGTTTGCAATGCCAATAATCTCTCCATCAAGTAATGCTTTCAATGATTTCTCTACAGGATAGTCACCCTCGATATTATGACCTAGATATGGTGATTGCCAATTTAGATTCCAACTAGTACTGTTATACTTCTGTGCAACACCTATAGAACTTCCTGCATCACCAGGATTAGGCATAATCCAAACATCTTTGAATCCATACTTACTTGTTATCATACTATTTGCTGTGCAATTCAAAGCACAACCACCCATCATTACTAAGTTTTCAGTAAATGAAACTCTTTCCTGTGCTAACTTTATTACCCTGTCTAACATGACTTCATATATTTCTTGGGTTGCGGCTGCCAAATCAAACATATCTTGCTCTGTATGTAACTCTGGTAAAAGCCAATTACATCCTCTATGTAAGTTTTTCTTAAATGTATGTAATTTATTCGAGTGCGTTTGTATGCCCAACTCTTTCATTATTGCATTCTTTAGAGTTGTGCCATTGTGTCTTCTATCAGCATCACCATAGGCAGCCATTCCCATAAGAATGTACTCATCTTCTTGTGCTTTAAGTCCTAGTCTCTGCGTCATTGCACTATAGAATAGTCCAAAACTATGTGGATATCCTTGAGAATAAACCCTAGACAATTTACCACCAGAACCCTGCCATATTGTCAGAGTTTCCCATTCACCTATACTATCAATTACCACAACAGCGGCATTTACATAGCCACTTGTATAATATCCACTTGCGGCATGAGTATAATGATGGTCTTGGTATTCAATTGGTATGCCTTTTAACTCTGGAAACTGTTTTAGATATTTTGCTGGCAGTTCATTCATATCAAATGCGGTAGAATATTGACCAGCGTATAACTGCCTTACTTTCTTTAAGTATGGGTTTTCATACCAAGCAATAACATCCGGTTTGCCATATCGAAGTGCTTCTTGGAGTAGTTCGCTATTGAGTAATGGGTCGTTCTTAATTTTAGAGTATCGTTCAGAGTGAGAAGCAAATAGAATTTCGTCTCCCTTTATAATACTCACTGAAGCGTCATGGTTTAAAGCACCACCGACACCAAGAACTGTCTTATGATTATTTGTATATGAACGGGTCACGTTTCTTCAGTTCTGCTAGTCTAATTTTCACTGCTTTTCTGTGTTGATACCATGCCCACGGATATGTCACAATTGACCAAATCTTTTTTAATATATTTTTCATAATTTTATTTATCTTTCGCTTTCGTCTGAACTTCTTACTGCCGTCTAACGGTCCAGGTCCAGGTGTGTAATGGTTCACTTATCCTTTACCCGCACGTGTGTTTTCAATATCAGCAAATATAATATCTGCCCAGTCACTGTGTGCTTGTTCGTCTGGATGCATATATCGTTCATCACCTTCTACTGGAAAGAACATTTTCTTTTCATACATATAAGTAAAGAAAGTCTGGTCTTCGTATATACGTGTCATATCTAATTGAGCAAAAACATCTTTCATGTCTGCTTGTTCACATAACTCTGTAAAGTGTGTTGGTTCAAGTAGGTTTGGTGTCAAGTTAAGACTATTAAATATAACGTACTCTAGTCCATTATTCACACAAAAGTTTTGTAGTGTCAAAACTTGAATAAGATAATTATGAAAGTCATATACTGGTGACCAGAAGTGTTTCATATATAATTGATTAAACTTATCTAAGTCAGTATTTGTTTCTTCATTCAGTCTAATATTGCCATGATATTCATGTGATGGTATATTATGAATTAAAACATTATCTCTTTCAATGAAATGTTCTCTGCGATTTGGTGCAGTAAGTCCTATTGCTACGAATGGTTTCTTTCCATTTGCAATTAACTCTGAAACATTTGTGATTGTTTGTCTAACAATATATTGATTACTAATTCCACGTTCTGCATCAGTTTGAACATCTTCTTTACTAATACCTAACTTTTCTGCAAGTTTAAACGGCCATGCTGTATCTTTAAGTGCTAGACCTGTTCCGTACGTAAAACTACATCCATTTGCGTACAACATTTTTAGTCCTTCTTCATAGTGAATGATTCGCCACATCCACAAGTATCACCTGCTAGTGGGTTTTCAAATTGAAAGCCAGAGTTTATACCTTCTTGTTTATAATCCAACTGTGTGCCATCAATCATTATTAATGATTTTGTGTCAACGATAATTGTTACTCCTTTATCTTCGAACACATTATCACCTTCATCTATTTGGTCTGCGAACTCAATGCCGTATGCGAAACCTGAACAGCCTGTTGTAGTTACTTTTACTCTAATGCCTACTCCAGAACCTCTTGCTTCTAAGAAGTTGTTTACTCTTTTGGCACCCTCATCAGTTATTGTTAACATCTTATATTCCTTTATACTTCATCTGGATAATCTCTATACAGAAAGTGTTGAATTGTTTCTACGTCTACCATGCTATTAAAACTCACATGCTTTGTTTCAATATCGTCATCATTTCGAATTACATGTGTCATCGCATCATCTAATTCTTGCATTGTATGAAATTCCATATCAATGCGAAACTCTGGTAAATCCATACTGCGAAAGCCGAGTTTCATTCGTGTGATACGATAGTCATGCATTGTTGGGAGTGAGTCCAGAAATGTTTTCATATTGGTAACAAACTCTACCGGATTTGTGCCCTCTTTTACGTCAGCGTATATTGTGTAAATATTCATTGATTAACGATGTACTGGATTTTTTGATTGGTAGTCTTTGATTGCTGATTTGATTGCATCTTCGGCTAGAACTGAACAGTGAATCTTTACGGGTGGCAATGCCAACTCTTCTACGATTTCCATGTTCTTAATTGCTTCTGCTTCTTCTACTGTCATACCTTTTACCCATTCTGTTAGTAGACTACTACTTGCGATTGCACTTCCACAACCATATGTCTTAAATTTCGCATCAGTTATGACGCCTTCTTCGATTTTTATTTGTAATTTCATTACATCACCACACGCTGGTGCTCCTACCATTCCAGTTCCGACTCGTTTGTCGTCCATGTCCATTTTACCTACATTTCGTGGGTTTTCATAATGGTCTAACACTTTGTCTGAATAAGCCATTTCCTTTCCTTAAGTTTATTAATACATTATAACACATTTCAGAACTAAATTCAACCAAATACTTATTATAAATCAAGTATCATGGCTTTATTTGCTGGTCCTTTATTTGTCATCAATAGACGCCAATTTCTTTTTCTATTTGATTGATTAATCATCAAAATTGGTAACTTGAATTTCGCATCAACATCAGAAAAATCAATCTCTGTCATTTCTCCATCTAAGTCACGTTTACGAATTCTAAAGAAGAATTGGTCTGCGCCACCTGTCTTTTTGACAAACTCTTCAATTGTATGGAAATTTCCATTTAAGTTTAATTTGCCGTCAACTACTTCACCACTTACATCTGATGGACCTACATAAATCCAATCAATCGGTCCGCCCATCGCTTCGTTACCTTTCATCAATTCATATACATACTTTTCTGGTATACGAAAGAATAGATTTGGTATTGCACCATGAGGAATAACATCTTGGTCTTCTAATCCCATATCCTGTAGATATTGTTCAACCTTATCGTATGATTTAGTGATTAATTCAGGAAACATACTGTACACACCGGCAGTTCCACCACCACCAATTGTCATTGATGAAGAGGCTTTCATAGAAATTCCATGCTCTTTGCCATTAGTATCAGTAATATAGATATCAATATAAGGTTCTTTGCCCAGTGAATTCATACCACCAAGTGAACGAGCCGATTTTACTGTGATACCCATTTGCTCAATAACTGTACCAGCATTTGCATTTAGAAAATTAACTAATCCATGCTCTTGTCGTTCTGACGTATCTGCTTTACTACCGCCAGTGCCACCGAATTCTTTTGTTTTTTGTAACCTAGACAAAAGAATTTGTTCGCCATTCATAGTTTCATACTTAGTTGGAATATTTCTATCCTGTAATTGTTGTATTAATTCATCAGAGGGCTTTAATACAACAGATGGTTCAGTATCGCCCACTTTTGTAAATGGTGCATTCTTACTAATCATGTCTATGAACAATTGTAGGTTTTCACGTTTACCCAACTCATTTCTGGATAAACCTGCTTCGTTGAATATCTCAAATGCTCTCATGTTTGCTCCTAATTAAAATTAACACTTCTACTCTATTTATCTAAGATAATAGAGAAATTATATTCAAAAAGGTAATATGAGATTGGTACTTTTAATATCCTGCTTTCTGGATATTCTTAACGATTTCATCTGACAGTTTAACTGATTTAGGTACAGTTTTATTGTCCGCATCTCTTTCACGCACTATGTCTCTCACGTGAGTAAATGGACTCATTGGTGGTAATGGACTGGGTCTAGGAACTTCCACTTTACGCTTCTTAGTTAAAGTTAAGTATTTTACTTTTTCTAGTATTTCATTAATTGTTGGCATTTCGATTAAACCCAGTATCATTATCGCACGGCTTTTGAGGCGCTGTCTAGTTGTTGTCAAATATATTTATTTAATTAATTGAAAACTTAGTAGTTAATGGTTAATTATGAACTGTTTTTGTAGTTCTCTTTTAACATTGTTCTAATTGGTGCTGTTAATTCTTTAATATTATTCAATGGCTCTTCATTTATAATCTCACACAATTTTATATATTCAGATTCAACATCCATTATAATTTTGCCAATATCAATAGTATGAGCATTGTCTCCATATCTCCACACGTTATCTTTAAGCCAAGGAAATTGTTTATTGAACCACAATTCTTCCCAACCAGATTTGTCGTTTTCTTCTCTATTTTGTTGTACACCCCAAGCAATCCATCTATTTAATATTTCATGTTTTAAGAATAAAGAAGTATTGCTTAATACAGGAACAATAATTGACTTTGGTTGAACTTGTCCTATTATATTTTTTAATAGTCTTCTGTCTATTGTTCCTACTACATCTTCGAGTTGACAACAATGATTAGGTAAAAGTTTTATTCCATCTTTAGTTCTATTTTTATTTCTTGGATTTCTGGTTTGTTCTAAATCTCTCTCTGGACATTCATTGTATTCTGCTTCCCATTTACTTCTGCTTTCAGCAAATGTTTCAGTTACATAATTCCAATCTGCGCCATAGCATCCCAAGTCCAATTTATTACCAGCATCGGTATATTTCCATTGATAGTCATACTGTGAGAAATTTTTATGTTGATTAATTAACCAGACGAGATAAGTACCTACATGACCTGCCTGATATAAAACTAAGTGATTTTCCATATTAAATTATATTCTGTGCTATGACCATCATACTTAACCAAATCCAAAGAGTATTAAATCCAACTAATGTTGGTAATAACTTTTTATTACTTGCCCAAATAAGAGTCATGCTTGTTATTAGTGATAAGAAATAAAGTTCCCAAATATTATTATCAAATATTAATGCTGGAATAATAATTGAGGCTTTTACTGCCCAACTCAATGCTTCGATTATATTATAATTAGTCCAATATTTTCTAGTGAACCACATTTGGTAGCAGTCAAATATCTTACGCCATCCTGTGAATGTATATACGATTGAGGTGAGAAATACCCAAGATGTTAGGGCAAATATTAATTGTTCTGATGTCATTAACTTGAAAAGTCCATTCGCCAAGGATACATTGTTTGTCCCATTGGACGTAAAAAGTATTCTTCAAACAATATAAGAACAACAATAGCAAACACAACCTTAACCCACTTGGGCCAAGTTGCTTGCCAACGATGAAATGGTCTTAGTATAAACATAAAGAATTTACCTAATACATTTACAAATCTATCTTTTAAATTAAATGGTGGTGCTAAACAAATAACTGTCGCAATAAGTAACCACCAAAGCCAAGTTTCTTCGCCATCTGAGAATAACAATGGCATAGATAGTCCTGCTACCATATATAATCCCATATATTTTTTTAGATGTTCCATTAAACTCTCTCTATGTTACCAATTTGCCATGATTTGAATTGTTTAAGATAAACGTTGTGTTCAGAAAGAATAACTTCCTCAATTAATTTACCTTTATATATTTTTAACCATTCAGAATATGGCATTAAATGTTTGTTGTAGATATTATATTTATGCACCAGACATAATGATACCTGGTTCGAGTACCATATCCATTGACTTAGCAATTAGCATCGAATCTTCAATGCCTTCATCAAATAACTTTCTTTCATTAACTGGTTCAGCAACCCTAGGGTCTTTTAAACAAACAAGTGCCGCTTGTCCGCTATCATCTTGTGCTTTTAATTTTCTTTCTGTCAAATTTTCATAACATACTTCTTGTGATTCGTACTTCTCTAACGGTACTGTCATTATATTTGGACTATCTACACCAATCATTACTAATACTAATAACCACATATTATTCTCCTATATGTTAAGTCCTTGAACAAAATTCATTGCGACTGCTGTGCCTGTTATCGCACTACCAATCATAATGGCTCTATCTCCCCAAGCCATTCCTACTAATATCCAACCAACACTACTAATCATATACGCAATTTGTCCCCAATAAACTAATCCCGCACTAATTAAAAAGACACCACAAACTGCCAAGCCCATCGACCCCCATTTAATATACCAATCAACTGTTCCTGTTGGCGTTGTAGGAGTTAAGTCTTCTACCTCAGTTTGCAATTCAGATAATTCTTTTTTAAGACGTTTCTTTTCTGCACCTAATTCAAGTGCTAGTTTACCAGCCTTAGACATTTGACTATCTTTATAATGCTCTTTTATTGTATCTTCTACTTGTTCATCAATCATAGTTCTTCTAAATCTTGTAAATGAGTATCTAATGCACTAGTGGCTAATTGTAATTCAACAATATAAAGCATTAATGCAATGCCAAATAAAGAAATACCAAGAGTAAAACAATAACCAAATTGTACTACATTGTCAGTATATCCAAAATATAAAGAAATTAAATTACAAAGAAAACCAATTGCGGCTAATGTAGCAGTAATTCGATTGAGTGTCAATCTTTTTCTGAGAACCACAATTTGTTTTAAATATATATTTGTTTCTTTATCTTTCTTCGTTAACTTCTTTGCCATTAATTCGCTATGTATCTTTCGAATTAATGTTGCCAGAGTTGTATAACGATTGCCGAAGTTAATCATCATTAATGGCATGGCTGAACCCAATGCCGCTGGCAATAATAATATATTTTCCATTATTAATTAACTCTTCTCCAATAATGTGGGTCTTCTTCTGTTGGCAATTTACCAATATATTCTGCGCCAGTTTCTAAATCAATTAATTTATATTTACTGGGACACTTAGTTTTTACTTTTAATTCAATACGCATATCGAATTCAGGCACTTCTGTTCCATCTTGTAACTTTCTCATTTTGGTTCTTTCTTATCTAAGTAATATCTGAAGATATTTAGTTAGATGTAATGGAAACGTTAGCGTTCTCCAATATATTTGAATTGGTACAATTAAGGTCATACGCAACTAATTCATCTGATTTTAATGACCTAATTAACAAATAACCTTTATCGAAATCTATATGAAGAAATGTACCGATATCATAATTAAAATCTCTATCATTCATGGTTCCCACACGAATAATCTTGCCAATATTACCTTCAATGTCAGCAGTCTTTCTTAATTTGACTGCATCATCGACTAAGAAGGCTTCATTTGTTTTAATCATAACTTGGTGCCTCTTCTTCACTTTCATAAGCAACTAAACCACCATGAATTTGCCAATTGCATCCTTGTGCTTCAAATCCTAAATCTTCTAAGAAATCAAACCGTGAAAAACACGTATCTTCACATGCTTCATATTCTTCATTTAATGCTTCTCTATCTTCTTCACTGAATGAATCACCATAATGGACAAAGTCTTCCCAACAACCATCAAAACATTCCCACATTTCGACACGTTCAAAACTCTCATAATCCCAGATTTCACCATCTTCGCCGAGGCATGATTGAAGTTCATCGGCTTCTTCTTCATTAGAAATTGTAATAACAAACTCGCCATTACGCCATTGAACTTCTGTATTTAATCTTCGTCCATCTGGATGAGAAAACATTTCAATTTCAGTCAGACTTTTCTTCCAGTAAGCATTAATTCTATAAGATTTACCTACTTCAATTATTTCCACTTCATCCATTTTAAACTCCAATAATTAATTACTTAGGACTAATGATAATTAAATTAATCATTTCCATTCTATCATTAGCGGCTGCCATTTTATCTAATTCTAATTGAATTGTTTCCATAATATCACTATGTTCGCCAATTCCTACCACACCTTGCAGATATACTTCAATATTTGCACGATGCAACTCTACTTCTGCCTTCGCATGAGCCAAGGCTACTTCTAAAATACGTTCTCTCATTGGACATTCCTTTCATATCTTGTTCCAATAAATTAATATTAAAACCAAATCTCAAGTAAAAGACTTGGGTTATTCCATATTGTCATATAGAATGGTTCGCCAACAAACCAAGTATATAAATTACTCATAGCCGCGGCTAGAAATACTTGACCTGCTGTAGTTGTCACTAATGCAGTTATAACAATACCCGCACCACTTAAAATCATTGCTACCATTGAATACTTCATGGTGCAGTCCTGTCAGCAACAGAACAACTAAATGACCTATTGTTCGTTAAACCACGAAACTGTGATATTGGTTGAACATCATACTCAATATCTGCTAATAAATCTAATTGAATTTTATTTATTTCTGTTAACATCATATTTGATTGCCTTAATTCATATAACATAAAAGAAGAGTAACTTACATACCCTGCCAGAAAAACGTATACAATTGTATACCACATTAATTTACTAAAACTCATGCAACCATACCAATCGTAAACCAATCAGGTTGTTTTCTGTTTTTCCAAACTGCAAAGTTCTTCTTGTACTTGATATAATAATTACGATAAGCAACAATACTATCATCATCTTTTACATCATCAGGCATTGCTTGGGTTGGCTGAGTAAATGGTGTATTGTCAATATTTGTTGGTGGATGCTGTAATACATCTTTTAGTTTTGTATATGATAGATGTTCTTTACCATAACGTGACTTGAATTCTTCATGTAAATGCGACCACATTTCATAGAGCCATGCATAGTTCTCACTACTTGCACGAGTCCAGATGTTACTTGGATGATTGACATGTGATGCTTTGTATAGAACATTTTCTAGGTTAGACCCCACACGCCAGCGTTTAATCTTGCGACCAATCTTGTTCTTGTCATACCATTCAGTACCGTCACAAACACGGTGAGCAGTTGACATAAGTTGAGCATACTCTACAAGCATCTTACTACAATGTTTATCAAGGTGCATTTCAGCACAAGTCTTAGGGTCACTATCTAAGTAAAATACATTCATCTTAGTCCTCTATTTTATAAATGATTAATACAACACAAATTAATACGGCTGCAATAAGTACAATATCTGGTACCATAATTATCTCCTCTTAACTAACTTATATAAAGAGTATAACACGATTCGCAATCTTGTCAAGTTTTATTAAACAATTGAATAATTCTCATACTATCAATCGTCTTTTTATATCTCACATAGGTCATATTACAATAAGCAAACCCGACTGCAAAGCCTAAAAATCCACCTACAACGACAAACATTACATCATACATAGTCATAATCTATTACTTCCTTCATCTCTATCAAAACCATAATCTATCTCTACTAAGAACTCATATATTAATACAAGAACTCCATAGGCTAATACTAATCCTGTCATAATACCAATAAACAAATAAAACCCGATAAGAAACAATGCTATCACTGGTATCATTAATATGTATAATAGGTCTTCTTTATCAACTTGCATTAAAAATCCTTAGTAGTTTATTTCTTAAACTCTGCGGCTTCTTCGGAACCACCTGTTGCAGTACCCTTAGTATATGAATGGGCACCCATTCCTGCTAACTCTCCATCTTGGACAATTAGATATTGGTTTCTTATTTCATCTCCAGCAAAGAAACATTCTAGTATTTCTCTAACTCCATCAGCATATCTTGTTTGTGCTGATAGTGATGTGCCACTTGTATGAGGTGTCATTGCATGATGAGGCATTGTTCTCCATACATGGTCATTCGGTGCAGGTTGTGGAAACCAAACGTCTCCAGCATAGCCACTTAATTGACCAGATTCTAATGCACGAGCAATAGCATCTTTATCACATATCTTACCACGTGCAGTATTAATTATATAAGCACCCTTTTTGCATTTAGCAATTAATTCATCATTAAACATATGTTCTGTTTCTGGATGAAGTGGACAACTAATATTAATTACATCACAAGCCGCAACTAATGACTCTACGCTAGGATGATACGTTAAACCTAGTTCTGTTTCTATTTGATTACTCAAACGATGTTTGTCAAAGTAATGTAGATGTACATCAAATGGTTTCATCTTTCTTAACATATCAATACCAATACGACCAGCCGCAATTGTACCAACATGCATACCTTCTACGTCATAAGACCTTGAAACTGCGTCAGCAATATGCCATCCACCATCATTAACAATCTTATGTTGAGTAGTAAAGTCTCGTACTAACACTAGAATTTGCATAACGATATGTTCTGCTACACTTCTACTGTTACAGTAAGTTACTTCAACGACATCAACATTATGGTCCATCGCCGCTTGTAAGTCTACATGGTCTGAACCAATACCGGCAGTAATAGCCATTTTTAAGTTTGGTGCAGATTCCATTAACTCTCTTGTTACATAATATGGAAAGAATGGTTGAGAGATAACAATATCAGCATCAACTAATTCTCTATCAGCAGTACAACCTTCGCCATCTTTATCACTAGTAACAACTAGTGTATGTCCTGCATCTTCTAAATATTTTCTTAAACCTAACTCGCCTGATACACAACCCAGTAATTCACCTGGATTGAAATCTCTGCCATTTGGACTTGGCAATGTCATACCATCTGGATATTTCTCTATTATTGGTAAATCCGAAAGAGGATAACTTGTTGGCATTCCACCTGTCGGGTCATCATACAATATACATAATACTTTCATTTTATTTCTCCTTTATGACATAATCAAAGAGACTTATGGTTTCTTCATTTTAAAATTATTTTAATCTTCCTTTCTAGTTTTATTTAATTTCCCACAATGCGGACAATACAAAGACTTAGGTTGCCATTCATCCATAGTAGCAATAGACCAAAAGCCCTTGCAATACTCACAGGTAAAATGCCAAATATACTCTTTGTTTACATCCATTAATCCATTCCAATACAGATAGCCTGTTGCCCTGCTTTAAAATAACCAGCACCCATACCAACTTCTGCACTTAATTTATCTCTCGCTTCAAAACATTCTACCATACTTGGATGCTTTGTTACTTGTTCTACATAAGGAATTGTATCATAGAAGTAAACAAATACTAATACCCACATCTAATATTCCTTCTCTTTTACAGCCCGAACATCATCTTCATCTAAGAATATACCACCATGGTTACAGACAGCCTCATACTCTCTGAACAATCTCTCAAACTTCCGTTGATACATATACTCCATACCAATTAAGATATTAGCCAACTCATCCTCAGTCATAGGTTTAGGTGCATCTAACTGCTCCTGATAAACAACCTTGATATCAGACGTAACTTGCCAACAGTCCATAATCAGTTCTTCTAACTCAAATGGTTTCATTGTAATATTCCTCTTGTTAAAGTTCCATTTGTATGTATATTATACAGTATCTAATAAAAGAAGTCAACCAAAAAACCTCTCGCCTCCGATTTTTTTATTGGCATTAAACTACTACTTTATTATGGCACGGTCAATCTCTCACTCTAAGAAAAGGTTAAGCCACAACTCTACATGGACTTTGTTATTCCTCTGTCACCACTAAACTTAAACAGTAAGACGCTGGACTTGTCTCACCTAGTTCGAACACGTCCCGCTATTGATGGCTTCGCCTTAAGCCCTCCTAACGGACAAAGAAGTCCGTATAGGATGCCCGACTGCAACTAATAGTCATATAAGAGTATCACTCAGTATAGAGAGAATAGAACTTGAGGAAAACC
>Ga0209092_10000898_pt1 | contig 30117 bp, 16 predicted proteins | sample FraStrMetagenome_FD_187446 | JGI IMG/M metagenome (GOLD analysis project Ga0209092, IMG submission 187446) | Marine eukaryotic phytoplankton communities from Arctic Ocean - Fram Strait ARC3M Metagenome (SPAdes) (version 2) | ecosystem: Environmental > Aquatic > Marine > Oceanic | place: Fram...
CACCTCGGTTAGTACCACAATGACGTCAGTACTGGTAACTTTCGCTAGTGAAACCTGGAAGGCTGTCTAAGTACAATGTCTGGGTAAACACTAAAAATATAGCAGAACTAAACTAAACTAAACTAAACTAAACATCAATTCCGTATCTTTCGAAAATCACAAAATTGTGATTCTTATTGGAATTAATAATCAAAGGAACAGGAACCATCAACAGCACAAGTGCCCATTCTTGTATTGGAAATCAAGGAGCAGTATTATGAAGGACAAATTAAAAATTCTTCGCTTTTTCATTGTTTCATTTTGCCCCTGCCTCATTCTCGCAAATCAAAAATCCATCCATCATAGTCATCTCTCTTTTCCTCCTACAAAGCTTTCCACTTCCTCTTTCAGATATAAAAAGTATGGGCATAATCTCTGTCACAATTCTAGTAAATTACTACACACGCAATGGTTATCCATTCGTGGAGGAAGTGACACATCTCGACCTATCTGGACTTTTGGGTCCAAACCAACGCATCCTCAACAATATCAACAATCTCAACGACAATATCAGCAACAATCATCGCCCTATCCAATCGTAGAAGATGTCACCAACGAAGAAAATCAAAAACAGTCACAAGTGGCGAAAGAAATGGTGGACTCATTTTTGTCCAGAGATAATCGTCAATCATTCATAACAAGAGTCTATGCTATTTTAACCACACAGTTATTGGTCACTGCTGGTGTGGTTCTATATATGGCCTCTCATCGAAATATTGCTCATTGGATGGCATTTGAAGGAAGAATGATTGGTAAGTTGAAGAAAAAATGTCAGATTATTTCCATAAAGTACTATTTTACTATCTTATTCTCACGAAATAAATATGCATCGAAACATACTAGTTCCTATCCTATCCCTCACACTTTCACTCGTTAGTATGATTGTCATGACATTTAATGTAGCAGCTCGGCAAACAGCACCACTAAAATGGCAACTACTCTCCCTTTTTACTATCGGAGAATCCATCATTGTCGGCTTCATATCCTCCTTTTATCCCTTCAAAGCTATTGTCAGTGCTATGCTAACGACTGCTGCCGCTTCTGGATCAGTCACAATGTATTCTATTTTGCAAACCAATCCTAAGTATGACTTATCACAATTAGGTCGAGCACTCACTTCCGCTTCTATTATTTTTGCACTCTATGGATTTTTATATATTTTCTTTCCTGGATTAGTACCCTATTCCGAATTGTTGTATTCGGTGGGTGGTGCTATTCTTTTTTCTTTTTATTTGAGTTACCATACTCGAATGATTGTGACTGGGAAACATTCTAAGTATATGATGGGATATAAGGATTATGTTTATGGTGCAATGACGTTGTATTCGGATATCATTAATATGTTTTTATATATTTTGAGAATTATTGGAAGTGCGGAAAGTGGTAGTAATCGTAGAGATTAGTATTTAAGAAATGGATTCTATTCGTTTCAAATTGTCATTTCAATTCATCTAGATCGGATATTCGATTTTTATTCACTGCAAAATAGAGATTCGTATATTCAAACTGATTTTGTTTATGGTCACGGAGAATAACAAGATATAATGTATAATCATTGGTTATACCTTCACTCTAAAATAAAATGGGTGAAACTAGTCTGTTACGACCAATTACTACTAGCTTCTTCAAGACGACTCCGAATTGATTCCACAGTTACAGTCTCACTCACAGACTTTTTCAGTGAATCCTTGTGTTTTTTACCTTGATCCATAATCGCCTGTAAAATTGCATTTATATTTGTCTCTAACACCATACCACCCATCACGATTTCATCTAACACATAATGCACTCTATCAGAATGAAAAATCAAATCTAATTCACAAACATTCTCAAAACACTTATCCAATGCCTCCACAAATACTTGAATAAGATCCAAAATTCCTAAATCACTCTCTTGAGAATCCACAGCAAAGACAAAGTAGAGTGTTGCATAGTGTCTATAAATCAATTTGATATTGTCACCCCACTCTGGTATACTACCTTCTAAATAATTGCAAAATGAATCCGGTCGTTGAGCTACTTGTTGGAAGACGCGGCGGATGACGCTTTGTTGTTTTTCTTCCGTTGTGACACTCTGATAGAATTTGACTAGGCGAGGCTTTCCCTGATTATTTACAATTATGACTCCCTTGATCATAATGTTATAATTCCCAATTTAAAATTACTTTTCAATGGTATTTTGTGATGAGGTTTTAGCTTTTCGCTTAGGTTTTGATTGTTTTGATCGTGCAGTCGAAAGATCTTCCTCGTCAATCTTCTTGTTTGGGCCTGGCTGTAAAGATTTTGTCTGAGACAATGCGTTTTCAAATATGTACACCATTAAAACAGAGGGTACAGTGATTTATATCCAAGAATGTGTACCTAAGATATAATACGAAAGGACTACGCTTGTCATAGATAATTACGATACTATGTACGGTAATCCAAATTGATATTTCTTTCTAAAAATGTTGCTCATTATTTTTCTCTTGTGCCTACTATTTTTTTTGTCCAAAGAAAGATTGTCTGCATAGTTATGAAATCAAATCATATTATCATTTCAACCTACAAAAAAAAGAGTAGACACAGAACCGAGGTTTCTATTAATTAATCTTTGATCCATGGATGGATCCCATCAGAAGTATCTAGCATGTCTACTGTTGGAACCATTTGGATCGTGACTTTCATTACCACGTTGAGGTCACTGCACATTGTGAGTTAATTATTTCAAGCTTTTACATAGTCTTTCGCGCTTGGAAGATAGCAATTGCTGAGTATAAAATTAAATAGAATGAACAATTTCTTGCCATGCACCACGACTTCTTCGGATTAGGTTCAAAGTTCCGTCCTTGCAATGCTAAAAAATATTACGAAATTAATGTTTCTTGTGCAACCTAAATTCTGCACTGCCTGGCTGCAACAGATCTATCATTAAATAAGTGTACGTGAATATGGTTTGAACGCTAATTCAATAAAGAGGGCTTGAAAGATGACACACCCTAGATTGATACTCAAATCAAGGGTGCATTGAAAGGACAAAAAAAGGCATAATCAAAAAAGTGACTGAATCTAGGGATGTACAGATAGAAAACATTCATTAACGATCTATTTGACATGGATTTCATTTAGAGCGAACTAATTTTTTTGCGTAGAAAATTAGGAAAAGAAGAGTCACCATGCAGAATGATTGTCAAGATACTTTTGCTATTCAAAGTATCATCATCGATTCTTTAGAAGAGAATCTATAGGCACCTCAATAAATACATGCTATGTGTAGTTATTCCCAAGTGAGTATTTTTAATTTACTGCTCCATCCAGACAGGTTTTTTCTTCATTTTATTTAACCATTCAAGCACTCCTGTCTTGAAAGATTCACGCGCAAATAATTTTTCTGCGTATGAGTTGACAATGTCATGGTCTTTCCACAATAATTCTTTTCCGATTCTTAATTTCATTAACCGGAACATGACGATACCCCATAATAAGTCTGCAACGGAAAAAGTTTCACTGCATAGCCAACCTTCCTTACTTTCAACTGCGGAAAATGGTCCTTTTTTGAGCTGTGCTGCGAGTTCATCGAAAGCTGCTTTAGTCACATCTACAACATCTTGCATATTTTCTTCAGTGGACATATTTTCTTTTGTTAATTCCACTATCTGTAGCTTTGCCTCATAGCAACGTTTGAGATAATCATCATCCTTGTGATTCATTATTAGATCATTTAGCATTCCAACTTTTGTGTCATGTTTTTTTAGAATAGCACTAGTTGTAGATTTCTGCCCTTCTGCCCCTTTTGCCGTCCCTCCATGTTCAACTCCTGGTACTTTCCCATGGCTTAGTGCTCCTACAAACAAAGATTCACCTAAAACAACAAATTTATCTAATGTTTCTTTTTCGTTTGAATCTGAGGGGTATAAAGAAGAAGATTCCATGAAGTTTTTGTCCACAAAATCAATGATATTGGCAGCATCGGTGGTTACTTTTCCATCAACTACTAATGTAGGTACAACACAGCGTGGGTTGAGACGCACATACGATGGGTCGTATTGCTCATTTTTGGGAAGACTGATTACATGAGATGTCCATGATACCTTCGCTTCATCAAGCACTTGCCCTGTATTTTTTGGAAGAATTGAAATGAGCAAATGAAGAATAAGAGGGCTCAATCTTAAGCAAAGGGACAAACTTACTGACTTTTTGGGAACATAACGATCCCTGGAAGTGATACAGATGGATACCTTTGTCAGGTGCGTACTCATTTGGTACATTGGTGCGAGGTTCTAGTAGATCATTTTTGAACTCAGTTGTATCGTAATAGTAATTAGTGGGTCTTACTTTTGGTTTGGATTGTTGACTCTGGCCCATCTTGTGGAATACTAATTGAGAGACCTGATAACGCTGAAGGAATAATAAGGATAAGAGGACGACAACTGAAGAAAAAAAACTCAACCTATCTAGTTTCTTGCACGAATGAAACATTTCATTACGTACGTAAATTGTACTGAGAGCCGAATATTTTCTGAACTCCTGAGGTGGACCAATTTTTTGTTTCTGACTCAAACACAAAAAAAAGGAACAGATAATGATTACAATCAAGTCTTTTTTTGACATTATATAGCTGATTTTGGAAGGCTTCAACTCAAATAGTAAAAAGGAAACATTTTTGACATTATTATTTTGTTTTTTATATTAACTAATAAAAAAAATTAGACGGTGGCGTGTATTACTTTTTTCTGACTAATCGACAGACTATAACCCCTCAATATCTAATTGAAATATAATCTACGACCACGACTAGAATTCGAAAACACGCACGTAGAAGTATTCTAGAGTTTCCACTCCTATTCTCATTAAATTGTTGATTAAAACATGTCTCTTTCAACAGCAGCATCTAAGACATCAACTCTGACAGCAGTTGCCGTCATAACAATTCCGGTTCTGGGGATAGGTCTTCTTACCAAAAAAATAAGTAAATTGAAGAATGAGGGGAAACTCACTTCAGTTTTATCCTTTCTTAATTCCATACCTGTGATCTGGCGGACGAAACGATATATCTTTGTGGAAAAAAAGCTTAAAAACAATAAACATTTAAAACGATTGGGAAATGGTAAATTTAATGCAATGAAACCAAACTTCAAACTTAGTGATCATTGGCAATGTCGTGACACTGATGTCCTTTGTGCAGTATTACATAAATCTGGAACTACATGGTGCCAACAGATCTGCCACGTCCTCCGTACCGGAGGAGACGAAAATGTGAATTATAATCAATGTTTATTGGATGTGACTCCTTGGCTAGAACGTCAATTAGCCGAACATTTTGCCCCGCTTGATGATAAGCCTATCCCACCCGATCCTGCAGCTGGTCCTGGTGCTACCGATATGAACGCTGATCATATTGCTCCCATCCGAGTGTTTAAATCTCATCTTCCGTACAAAGCAATTTCTGATCAAAAGTGTAAAATTATTTATTTTTACAGACATGATGTTGATGTGATCTATTCAGGATACAAGTTCTTCTGTGGTGGAATCTTGGAAGTTCTTGATAAAGTTACACCTCATCAGTATGCAACTCTTGCTATTTACCAAGGAATATTAGAAAAGAGTCTCAAAAATCTTTGTGACTACTGGGAACATCGAAATGATAGTAATATTGGATTTTTCTTTTTTGATGATGTGAAGGAGGATCATAAAGGTTCAGTTATTCGTATTGCGAAATTGATGGGAATTGAGCCCAAGACTGATCTTATTGACAAAACAGTAGAACAAAGTACGGTGAAATTCATGTCTGCTGATGATCACTTTTTAAGATTCGACGGTTTTACTGTTGTTTCATGCTTTAAGAGAGCTGTTGGTCTTGAATTTCCTTATTGGCCAGAAAGAAGTGGTATTCCACCAAAAGGGGGTCCCAAGGGCCCAATCAAAGTTTCCAAGGGCGGAGGGCAATCTTCCGGATCCAAGAAACAAAAGAAAATAATACCCGGTAGAGACGAAGTACAAGCATGTTTTGATAAGGTCTGGGCGCGTATTGTTTTGCCAAGAACTGGTTTTGCTTCTTATGCCGATATGCGAGCTGCTTGGAATGATGAATTATCAAAAAAGGCCGCTTAATATTTGATGACAGACATTTAATTGTGTCAAATAGAAAAGAAACAAATAAAGCGATATGATTAAACAAATAAAAAAGAAAACTTTTAACATTTTTAAGCATAGATCTTTATGCGAATCTTTTAGGGAAGTAATTGTCTAAGTTGTTCATTTTCTTCGTTGGAATTCCCACAGGTTTCCTTGCCACCTTGGAAAAGTACTTATTGATACTGTTACATTGTACGCTATTCTTCCGCTTATTTGTCTTCTTTTCCATAGCCGATATTACTTTGCTTTCTCTATCAAATGATGCTTGAAGTTTTTGAGCATAAACTAAATCAGGATCAGGACCTTCCACGATTGATTCTTTCATATGTGAAGTATAATCTGTACATATATCTTTTACATTTGAAGATCCATTATTCGTTTTAACCCCTACTGTGCTGGATGAGATATGTTCTTGAATTTGGTTAGAAGAATGAGTATTAGCATTTTGCTGATTGCGAGAAGGACTCGATTCATGTACTTCAACCTTGACAGGGCTGCTAATCTCAATTTTGCCATAATCTTCTCTTTTAAAATTATTTAGTTCCATAGATGCCTTAAAAAATGAGTCAATACCCTTCTTTACGCAGAGCATTTCAAATTCGATGGCACTCAGTCCGATACGACACATTGGGTAGCAATGCGACAATTTATTCTCAATCATTTTGAGCAATTGCTCTAAAAATATTTGCTCAAATTTGCTGTTGTTATTCCTGTGAAATAAATCATAATGTGGAAAGGGTATTCGAATACTCTTGGAGTATAATTCGTTTGCATACCTATGATCTCGGACACTTTTACGTTGTGCCTTCTTGTTTCGTTCTGTGCCAACATTTATTTCACACGATTTCATATTAACATATGTATATTGTACCGAGCAACTCTTAGGCCAGCGTTCATTATATTTAAAATCAAATAAAACTCTCTTGACTAAATCTTTGTTCAATAATTGAACATAAGGTTTCAAGTCTGTAAAATTATGTGCTTTTGGGAATGATTTGAAAGAAGTAATACTTTTGTTGAGTACTTTATGAGTGGCTTTCACAGGTTCATGGCATATTCCTCGACTGGAGTTATATACAAATGTAGCAGTTTCACGAGATTTTAGATGGTCAATCAATTGAGGAAGTGAGAGGTTTTGATGAATGCACGATACTTTTTCGCTATGTGGAGGAAGGATCCCTTGAATCTAAACATGAAAAAGATGATGGAATGAACGAAATGGCAAACACTTGTGAACAAAACATCAAGGACAATCAGTATATCTTCCTTTTCTTTCACTTACCAATTTCCCAAGTTTACCTCCTAAATTGCGAACTTTTCGAATTTTTGTTTCTTCCATAACTTTTGCAATGGAAGATTCCAAAATAATTGCTTGCCCATTAGGCTTACCGTAACCAGCACCTAATTTTGCCATCAATTTGTTCATAGAAATACCAGCAGATAGAGTGAATCCTAACCTTTTGAAGACATTCTTACGAATATATTCAGCTACATAACAACCTTGCCATAACGCTGCTTCGTGTTTCGTACTTTCATCATCATCGTCGTCGTCCTCGAACTTTTGATCCCACGATCGAAAAGATGGTGAATACTTAGTATTTGGGTGAACTACCAGAGTTGTTTCTTTTGTAGCTTGTAACCCTTTTATTCTATCCAAATCATCAGTATTGCATATGGAATGGTAGCAGTAATCCGTCACATCAACGAACAATTCATCAATCGAAGCTTTTTCTAATATGTAATTTTTCCCGTTGGCATTCTTATTTGTACCTTCTCCTTTTTTATCTACAGTCAATTCTTGCAAACATTCTAATATGACAGAAAATATACGATTCGAGGCCAAACGATATCGATCAAGAGATGCTTTACCTTCTTCTGGTCTACGCATGACATTTTTTTCTTTTTCATATATCAAAGCTTGTTCTTTTGGAGGTAAACGAAACTCTTGGTCATATAATTCATCTAAGGATGTTGGTTCTTCCTTCTGCTGTAAATGTGCGTCGTCTTCAACACGCTGATCAAGATTCGCATCTGTATCAGTTTCTTCAATTGGTAATACTGGTAAATGCAACGCTATTACTTTCCCTTTTCCCTTTTTCTGAATCTCTTCAAATCCATCTCCACGTTTTATTCCATATTCACGAGCCGGATAATTTACAGCTAGAGCACTATTCCATTGCAATAAACATACCGGTAATGATTGCGGTAGATTTAAACGAACGGTCTCACATTGAGCATAAAAACAGTCCAAGTCTAATAAAAGCACAACACGAGGTTTGTCTTTTTTGTTAGAATCTTCCTTGTATTTGTAGTGATTGGTGTTTACAAAAGCGCTCATCAGCAGGCACTACTCGTTTCATCACAATGATTTATAATGATGTTTGAAATTCGGATTATTTTATTTAATTTCATTTTTTACAATTATTTCTTTTTGTTCGCAATTGTCGGTGGCAAATTTGCAACATTGTAATTTTGTTTGTCCGCAGTTTTTAACTTAGTTGAGAAGCACTTTGGTGTGTTGTACATCAAACTGGTCAAAGATGGATGTCCATTTCTTGTTAATAGGATATTGTTGGTGTGATTGACTTGAGCTTCAGGAAACATATTTTTCCTCTTTAGGAACATTTCGCAATACTCTTTTTTTTTTGGTATACGTTGAAAAATAGAGGGTTCATTTCGATATAGTGACTTTAGTAATTTGGTCAAATTCATCTAACAATTACATGCTGAAATTAACTGATGGTGAATCTAATAAGAACTTCATTCGACTTTTTTATACATTTTAATAACAAGTCTGCAGGTTGCTTGCATACAAAATTATAGAATCATTCATACAAGCCTTTTTTTCGCCTAAAATGTACTCTTTTACTCAAATTAACATGTGAAATTGCCATCAGATAGCGTCCATCCATTAGATTGTAATTCCAACTTATCTCAATGTAACTTTGCCTGTAGAATCTTTTTTTTTACAATTGCATCACATGAATCAGAGCTAACTAGTTCATATCCTTTCAAAGGCAATATTCTCGCTTTCACCGTTTTAAAAGACATCTGCCAATATTTTCTTGTCCTCATACAAAACCAAGCACACTCGTTTTGCTTGGCATTCTCATCCACATTTTGCCAATCGTCAAAACATTAACAAATTCTTGAACAGAATCATCCGTAAAAAGATTTTGTTTCTACTATTCATTTAATAAATATTTGCATCCATTTATTTTTATGTAGAATAGGTATATTGGCTCATGTTCGGACATCAGGTTGGACAGTTGTTCGATTGGACTGTATCAATTTCTACATACATATTTCCGTTAGTGTATTTTTTGGTACTTCAAGAGAGTCAGAATTTCACATGCTTTACGCATGTCGTTTTATTCATAGGAAGTAATGTAAGTGTATATGAAAAATACGCAGAGCATCATTCAGGATTCTTTTACATCATCCATCCCAAGCATGGTCACAAAATACACCCAACCACAGCAAATCTTTGATTCAAGGAGATTTATCTATTCCACAATAAAACTCCCATCCTTCAAAGTGACTACAATGACCTTGATAGCTTCTTTTTTTCGCTTTGGATTTATACTTGGAGCTTTGATGTCGAAAGCTTTATGCTTTCAAACCCATAATTTTTCACTCAATACAATCAAATATCAAAAGTATGCATTGCATGCTTCTATGAAGGACAATAACAGCAACGACTGCAATGAAAAGAACTCAGCATTTTTCTCGAGGCGAGAATTAGCTTCTCAATCACTTCCACTTTTATTTGCTTCCGCGATATTTTCTTCAAATCCTCAAAAATCATCAGCTGCCTGTCTTTATGGAGATACAAACCCATCCTGTATTGGCATTTACAAAGTTCCATTAGATGAAGCTATTTCTTCCTATGTTTCTACACCAGAACAACTTGCCAAGTATGCCCCTGAAATGAATTATGTCCCTCCCGTGGAAGAACCAAAATCTTATAAAGAAGCCCTCTATGACATTGAATCTTGTGAAGCTGACATATTGCAAAATTTACAAAAGCATGTTCTAAATGGGAATCTGGAAGATGCAGGTGTTGTTGTATTAAAGGTAATTCCAAAGGTTACCATGGCAGGTCGTTTTGTAGTATCACATCTTACAAATTTGTCAGATGCGCAATTAAATCGTGATCCTAAGAACAATGCCATGTCTATGAAATGTTATCGTGTTGAGACCGCCATAACTTCCTTGTTGAATTCACTTGGTTCTTTGGATATATACCTCGGGCAAGGATTACGTGGTCAAATGGGTGTTGTTACTGTTGCTCAATTAGCGATTTTACCGGATATTAAGGATGTTGTTCAGGATTACAAGGAATTAAAGAAGGCTTTGCCAGCAGAAGAGGATTTGTCATTGCATGGAAAGCTATAATACGCAAAATATAAAATCAGCGAAGCCTTTTGATTGAATGTATGATAATCAATCCACCAAGCATTTGTGAAATGACCTTTACGAGAATAAAGTAACAATTCTTAATGTAATAATAAAGTTCGATCCATAAATTCGTTAAAGATTGATATTACTTCTTGGTATTATGAATCTCCATACTCTTTTTCCATTGTTCAGCATGCGTACCTCCAACATTCTTTAACATAATTTCGTACTGAGCCTTCACTGGAGAAAATTCATCATCATCTTCCATCCAAGCTTTAGCAAAAGGACGTGGAGTATCAGCATCTGAACCAAAATGAGGTTCAGATTTCTCAACAGCTGTACGAGACAGACTAAGCAACTTATCGCGAGGAAGAATTGAATTTCCCAAAGAAGCCCACTTCAAATAATAAATATTTTAAGAAATTATAGGTGAGACTCCGCAAACAAAACAAAGTCTATTTGAAAAAGATCAAATGCTTACCTCATTTAATAAATATATAAACATTTCATGAACTGGAGCGCACAGACAACCCTTATCCTTTTTCACATCGCCATCATTAGTCTTAATCTTAAACCATTCGAGCCAAAAGTCTACCATCAAATCTCTCACTTTAATGCCTAACTTTCGTTTCCAATTCAATAACCCGCCTACTAAACTCCTCCAAAAGGGCTTTTCCTTCTGCATATCACCTCCACTTAAAGCTCTCAAAACGATCAAAAATCGTGGAAGACATGATTGTAAGGACATTGCTAATTTTTCATTGTTACGTCCTCCGCTACTGCCCGCAAATTTATGAACTAGTGCATATTGAAACAAAGATCGAAGCACAATAAAATTCGAGGTATTTTTCCAGTGAGATGGTGTAGTTAGTGGCATAGTAGAAAGGGGTCCGGAGGATGAAGTAAGGACTGGATGTAAATCTCCTTGTATAGATAGACGATCATCAATATTCAGAGTGACTAAAAATTCAACAAATCGAGGAGTATATACTCTGAGTATTGAGTAATAGACTGAATTGTCATCTTTTTCCTGCTTGATATTGATTGTTATTGTACCTGTATTTGAAGAGGAAGATACTTGCTTTGTCATCCCTGCATCCGGAACGGTATATTTTCTGCCCTTTATAACACAAAGTTGTGTACTTCCTTGCACTATGTGTAACATTTGAAGTAAAGAGGGAATAGCCAAATGGCAAGAGGGTAAAAAGTTAGTTTTTTCTTTCGCAACTTCAACACGAATTGTACGAAACACCTTTTCAAGAAAAAGCCTTGAAACAAATGGATCAGAGAGCATCATTGCTGCTAACGCAGGAATACTAGGAGCATCAATGTTTTCATCCTTGTTACTATTACTACTGTTGCTGCTCCCAATATGGATGGTTGTAGAAGGTTCCTTTCTTTTTCGTTTAATTTTAGTGGGAGGTAGAGTTAATATATCAGATTTTGTCATTCTTGTGATTGCTAAATCTGCTTTTTTAGCGTTCATAACTGAAAGTGCTTTATTAACATCCTTCTTCACAGCTTTAGAACTGTCTTCTCGAGCTTTTTTCTTTTCTTCTATAAAAGTCTTTTCGTATTTACGCTCCATTAGCTTCTTTCTTTCAGCAATTTCCTTTTTCCAAAATCCTTTGGCTTGAGAAAGAATACCTGCGTTCTTTTTGAAAATGTCTCTTTGGCGCTTCGCTTCTCCACGAAACCATATTCCATCCTGACCAACATTGTATTTGATGCAATTTTGAAACATCAATTCTACATCCTTTTCGAATTCTTGCAATGATTGATATGTTTTGGAATTATTCTTTTGGGCAACGGTAAGGATACACATGGGTTTCGATATGACTCTGGAGTATCCAGGAGCAATAGCATCTGTCACTGGATTTAGGAATACTAACTTTTCATCGGTTTCTTTCATTGCAGCGATTGCTGACTGAATAACTTCCTGAAGGAGCGAAAGAACGTATTTTTTATCTTCTTTTATCGAATATTTTTTTGGTTTAAGGGGAAGTATAGGTTTCAATTTTGTTTCTGCACCAGGGGTATTTTCAGTGGATGATTCAGATTTCTTTTTTGTTTCACTGGAAGGCCCTGCTTGTGCAAATATAATTCGTAGACAGCCTTGTACTTGAGCAATGGCGTCATCACTAACAATACCAGATCGCACAGAATCGTCCAAAATTTTGGCTAGTATACCCAGAAATTCATATTGTTTAGGCAATGCACCAAAGGACATCAAAATATCAATAACTAAAGTACATGAAAGATAATCCTTTCCACCCAATATTTTATTTCCTGTACCTGAATTCGATTTGAAGTTATTTCCATGTCTGTGAATAAGAATATGAAAAATGGCAGCCAATAAATTTGGACGACCGCCTATAATTTCCTTTATTCTCTGAATTGCTTCTGTACATTCTTCGAAAGTGTTCTTGATGGGTGCTCCACGATCATCTTTCTTTCCAAGAATATTGGAGCTGTTGGGTAAATTCGTAGATGTCACATTACCTACATTTCTCCGTTGCTGAGTAGGTATTTTACGATCACTTATGCTGCCAACAAATGGAATATCAGCAATCAAAACTAAATCGGGATCCTTGCAATATTTTGTAATTTGTTCATTGATCATATCAGTCAAAAGAGATGATGATGTTTTATCGTCTTCATTTAAACTTGCTGTGAAGCCCTTTTCCCAATCAGCCTCCCATACTAATCGCTTGATTGGTAGACCAAATTGTGCAAACAAGTCTGCATATTTCAAGGATCCATCAGATTCACGATCAGCTAAACGTAGTAAAAGTTGAGTTGGAGTCTTTTCCGCCATCTTTTTGATGACAGTAATCAAAACTGGTCGTAATTCAGGAACATCTCTAGCCTCCCATGCCTGAATTAATAATTTAGATAATGCAACAAAGCCTTCCTTGGATCTTAAATCTATTTTTTCAACCTCCTCCTCTAATTTAGATCGTAAAACTTCTCCAATCTTGGCATGAACATGTGTAGTTGAAACGCCTAAATGAGATAAAAATTGTAGGACACTATCTGGCTGAAAAGGTTCTGTCATCATGCCTTTGTTGTTATCCTGAATTTTCTGTTTTTTTGCTGCTCGTGTGGAATCATTCTTTTTGTGAGAAGCTTGAGTTTGGAAAGCCTTTGCATACATAGAATGCAAGGAATAGGTTTTTTGGAATGCCGGTATATTTGGGTTTCTTTGCAGAATTTTTTTCAGGTTACGCTGTCCTTTTCCTGGATTTATATTATCCAGAAAGGTGGACGTTGAAACAGCAGCTTCTTTTGGGTTTATAGATGTATTGCTAGAATTAGCATTTCCAGAAGACGACATGATCGCTCTTCTATTGTTATGAATGATGATAATATTTCGTAAACTAATTTTACAGCAGCAAGTGTATAGTTTTGGGTGAGTTGTTATGACTTGTAGCTTGGTAAAGTATTTTACGTTCAATATTGTAAGAATTAATTCTGGTATATATTCTACGCGTTTAACCTTCATTCGACAAGCAAAACAATTTCTTCATATAAAATATAAAAAAACACTATCTTTGAATGAAGCAACATTCGAACTATGAAGACAATAGATAATGCATTCTTTTGTTTTCTATAAGAATGGATATCTTGCAGCATAGGACTTGGAAAAAAGCTTATCATATCACCATTAGAAACAGAGTCAAGCATTAGTTGTGTATCTATAATGCAAAAAATATGACATACCAACTGGGCACCATAATGGGATGGTCAGAAAAGCCCTAAAGGATGGAAGAAACAAAATGAGCATAAGTTAAACGAAATTAGAACCACACGTACTGAAGGTATAAATGAAATGCTAAGAGGCAAATGAACACTTTTATGCGGTAGTTGGATAGATAACTATGTTGTATTTCTTGAACTTCAGAGATGGCCATCAACGTCCCTGAAATGAAACTTTTTCCTCAGTTTCCACTATTTTTAATTTTTTGATTTATTACTGGAAAGCTTGAAAGGTGTAATAACATTAACATATCAATACTTGCCTTGAATACAACAATATTTAGCAACAAATAAATGTGGTTAGCGCGTCTCATTTCTGTTTATATTTCAAGTGTCATCTATCTCTTTTTAAATATTACTCATCAAAGATACATAAGCCGTTAAAAAGATCCAATTTCCTGATTTTAAGATACTCTACCCCCACGAAGGCCATTAAAAATAGAAAACCCGTTCTAAAAATATACTCTGTCTCTCTATATAGTAGTAGTAAGTAGCCCGGAGAGCGATTCCCTATGTAACGCCGCTTTACAAACATAACATACACAGACAGAAAGAGCACAAAGTAATTAACTAACATGCGTACAAAGTTAAAAATTTAAACTCTCACATCTTGATTAAACTATTCTCCGAGGATTCTTTACAAAAATCATCAAGTGCATTTACTTCGTCCGATAAAGTTATCATGTCAGACACTCTAGATATTCTATTGCAAAAAGCAAAAGCTATCAATACCATCAACAAAGAAAGCTTAAATTTCGTTCATTCACGCAAAGATGACTATGTCATTGCTGATAGAAAATATAAACTCCATCAATTCAAAAAAACAAAAACAGAAAGTCCTGATAATGATATTTTCTTGAGATCTACTGATATAGTAAAGAGCGTAGACATGATCATCAAACTATGGATATACAATGATACTCCTCTCATCAAAGAAACCATCGTTTTTGATGACTTTATTGATAGAACCTTAAAGAATTTCAATGACTTGTGTCGGCTCCAAGATCAATATAATAGCTTGTTAAGCAAGTATTCAAGGGTTCTCACAGAGCAACCAGAATCACTCAAAGCCACCAGAACGCTCATCACGAACCTCGAGTTATTACAAGTGGCAATTGGCCAAATTCATGGGCAACTTATCAATGTGAGAAACGACATTGTAGGAAGTAATGAACTTGAGACCTACAAGAAAGCTGTTTCCGAGGCCTTACACAAATTTCCATCGCGAAGTTTTACCTTCAAAGCAAATGATATCAAATATAAAGAAATGGAAATACACGAAATGGACGATTTGAGCTGTTTGAGCTGTCAGCACATTTTATCCTCACACCAAAAGACAGTAAACGTTCTGAAATCATATACCCACAAAGGTCGTCATTATGCCATTAGCTTATCTTTCGAGGGTTATTTAAACACTTGGGATATGGACAACTACACCAACATAGCAACGGAGCAAGCCCCTGCAATATCAGCCGTGACAATCTATGAGAAAGGAAATATACCCATGCTTGCAAGTGGAGGCGACCCTGTAGAAATTGAAACCTGGGATTTATCAAAAGGAGGTTTCTTGCAAGATCAGATAGATACCACTAATGGTGTAAGCTCAATAGATACATTCTATAAAGACAGAGTACTTTATCTCGCAGCTGGACATTATGATAATGCTCCTGACACTTATATGGATGATTATTTCTATGGATGCGTCAGCATCATCAAGGTCGACAATGGCTACCATATTCTAAATCGTTTACGAGTTTTAGTAGGTTCAGTACGTTCAGTAAAATCCTTTTACCAAGACGGCAAACCATATCTTGCTGTAGGTGGTGACCTAGGTCTATCTATATGGTGCTTGACCACCTTCCAGAAGAAAAAAAGACTTGGTAGATTTGTTCTTTATGATTCCTTGGCTATATTGAACTACAATAACCATCAAGTGCTTGCATGCAAGAGGGAGGGCAAGGCAATTGAAATGTGGAGCCTAGATAAATATGATTTTATTGGTGAAGTGAATCTTCCATCTAATCCTACAGCAATTGAGTGGATTGAATATGACTTAAAGCCGTGTTTTGTTGCTGGTTATAAGTTTGGGTATATGTTGGTAACAGATTTTGAAACCCAGAAAACCATATCAGCATATGAAACGCAGTCAATTGTTCGCAGCATATGCCTAATGAAAAAAGAGGGATTTGTGCATCTACTTAGCGGCCATGAAGATGGTATGATAAAAGTATGGTCATGATGAATGAATTAGTATCAACCCTGTGGTTTCTGAAATCAATGGAAAGACAAATTGTACATATTTGACACTTTTCCTCTTAAATTGAGTAGATAAGCTCATTCATGCAAAATTTCATGTCCCAGAATGTTCAATATTGAGAACTGTAAAAAATTTGAAACAAATATGGATGGCAAAGTGATCCTTGGCGGAATCGTATTTTTTCGTGTTCTTAAGATCTACAGTCATCACCAATGCACAAATTCCGAAATTTTGTGGAATTATAAACTATCACATAACACTTATAATTATAGAGACTTGCTCATATGACTTCGCAGACAAAGAACTTCCATCTGAAAGCACCTACTCCAATTTCTGACTACATATTTGTATGTAAACTACAGATCTTTTTCCTTTCTTGTATTCTTGGGCAATATCACAAAAATCTAAAAATCCATCAGGTTATGTATATTAAGTAAATGATCACTCGCTACGAAAATACAAACATCCTAAAATGGGAATTTAAAAGTAAGGTCAATGCATCATAATTCGAAGCACAATCATGCAATCATAGTATGTCATACCAAACAAAAACTACAAATTCGATTTTGTTTACTAGATATGGCAAAAGTTTGATCAAAGTCTGTTTAGAATTGGTGACAATAACAAAAAATGCTGTTTGTATTAAGTAGAGGTAAACGTAAATCAAATAAAGGATGAACATTGTTAAATGAATCTCGTCAGAATCGGCTATCATAAGAAAGAAATATGAGAATTGAAAACAGATATGAAGATTCTAAAAGATGAATATTGTTCATTGATTTTGATCAGTACGCAATTGTGGCAAAGAAGTTTTCTTTTTTCAGTGTGAGGAATCAAATCTCAATTTCCTTGTTACAAAAACACTAAAATGCAATTCCTTTTATTGGGTAGATTCTCTCATTATTTCACGCTATGATTTTGACCCTTTTACTCTCTAGATCTGTTAGCTTGAAAGATATTAAAAATAATTTGACACTTAATCGTTTTTTTTTTTTTTCAATACATAATATAGATCAAGTTCTTTGATGATGCATGATATTAAATTGAAGTGCTTCTTCAACAACTAATAATGAAATCAAATTTATACACTGGTTCGGCTTTATCCCGACCCCACTTCTCGACTCTGCCTATGTATTCTACGTAAACTTCCTACGTTCTTCTTTAAAAAAATTTGCTCGTGATACAGCAATCTATTCTTCGCACTGTATGGGCCTATTTAGTTCAAGTTCGTCGATGACGTTTGATTTTACTTTGAACTACTACTTCAATTTAGAATAATGGCGTCATATCTAAACATGGGTTCAGCATATTCCTTCACACAAATTTAATTTGAAATGCTTATCTAAACTTCTGACTGTTAACTAATTTACGTACTCAACTTGAGGAATATGATTGACCTCAATATTCTTTGAATACGATTTTATATTGACCTAAATATTCTTTGAATACGATTTTATTGAAGTGAAGCAGAATCCTACTTTTGAAGCTCTTTTACTTTTATATGCGTAATGATGATAACAAGACTAACAAATGGTTTGCCGGAATAATTCAAAATATTCTATAATAATATCTTTTATCTGCTGGCCGACAAGAAAGAACAAGTTCATATGATAGAAACGTAAAATAAAAATCCAATTATTTATAGGAATGCACGGTCACATGTATATAGCAAAGAAAAGCTCCATTAAAAGGAAAAAAACCGTAATGCTTCAAAAAAATTCTTTGATCAAATCATTCTTTTGTAGAAAAAACAGCAGAAACATCAATAACAATCTTATCATGGAAAAATATCTGAATATTCTGGTGCATCTGTTGAAAAGAGCAACAAATATTAGCGCAATAAACAAACAAAATCTCTCTTCCATTCGACTTTTCATAAGTCAATATGTCATTGCTGATAGAAAATATAAACTCCATCAATTCAAAAAAACAAAAACAGAAAGTCCTGATAATGATATTTTCTTGAGATCTACTGATATAGTAAAGAGCGTAGACATGATCATCAAACTATGGATATACAATGATACTCCTCTCATCAAAGAAACCATCGTTTTTGATGACTTTATTGATAGAACCTTAAAGAATTTCAATGACTTGTGTCGGCTCCAAGATCAATATAATAGCTTGTTAAGCAAGTATTCAAGGGTTCTCACAGAGCAACCAGAATCACTCAAAGCCACCAGAACGCTCATCACGAACCTCGAGTTATTACAAGTGGCAATTGGCCAAATTCATGGGCAACTTATCAATGTGAGAAACGACATTGTAGGAAGTAATGAACTTGAGACCTACAAGAAAGCTGTTTCCGAGGCCTTACACAAATTTCCATCGCGAAGTTTTACCTTCAAAGCAAATGATATCAAATATAAAGAAATGGAAATACACGAAATGGACGATTTGAGCTGTTTGAGCTGTCAGCACATTTTATCCTCACACCAAAAGACAGTAAACGTTCTGAAATCATATACCCACAAAGGTCGTCATTATGCCATTAGCTTATCTTTCGAGGGTTATTTAAACACTTGGGATATGGACAACTACACCAACATAGCAACGGAGCAAGCCCCTGCAATATCAGCCGTGACAATCTATGAGAAAGGAAATATACCCATGCTTGCAAGTGGAGGCGACCCTGTAGAAATTGAAACCTGGGATTTATCAAAAGGAGGTTTCTTGCAAGATCAGATAGATACCACTAATGGTGTAAGCTCAATAGATACATTCTATAAAGACAGAGTACTTTATCTCGCAGCTGGACATTATGATAATGCTCCTGACACTTATATGGATGATTATTTCTATGGATGCGTCAGCATCATCAAGGTCGACAATGGCTACCATATTCTAAATCGTTTACGAGTTTTAGTAGGTTCAGTACGTTCAGTAAAATCCTTTTACCAAGACGGCAAACCATATCTTGCTGTAGGTGGTGACCTAGGTCTATCTATATGGTGCTTGACCACCTTCCAGAAGAAAAAAAGACTTGGTAGATTTGTTCTTTATGATTCCTTGGCTATATTGAACTACAATAACCATCAAGTGCTTGCATGCAAGAGGGAGGGCAAGGCAATTGAAATGTGGAGCCTAGATAAATATGATTTTATTGGTGAAGTGAATCTTCCATCTAATCCTACAGCAATTGAGTGGATTGAATATGACTTAAAGCCGTGTTTTGTTGCTGGTTATAAGTTTGGGTATATGTTGGTAACAGATTTTGAAACCCAGAAAACCATATCAGCATATGAAACGCAGTCAATTGTTCGCAGCATATGCCTAATGAAAAAAGAGGGATTTGTGCATCTACTTAGCGGCCATGAAGATGGTATGATAAAAGTATGGTCATGATGAATGAATTAGTATCAACCCTGTGGTTTCTGAAATCAATGGAAAGACAAATTGTACATATTTGACACTTTTCCTCTTAAATTGAGTAGATAAGCTCATTCATGCAAAATTTCATGTCCCAGAATGTTCAATATTGAGAACTGTAAAAAATTTGAAACATGTATACCTAGAACTAAATTTTGATAAAGAAATATTATCACGAAATTGTTTCTTTAAGAATTTACAAAATCATGGAGGCCTGGATCCTCCGCCTCCAATTCGCATGTCTGATATCATCATAATGTGATCCGAACTAAATTGAGTACTTGGCAATGCAATACCGTGACGAGTCAAAAGCTCTTCGTCTGGAATTGGAGAAGCTGAGAGTGGACGAAGGTTTTGTGCAGAATACCACATATAATCCAAAACTCCCTTGAATTGCGTAGTATAGTTAGTGAATGCAGGCTCATCACCCATAACAGTATGATACACACTTCCTAGTTGGAAGGAATGAGTTATCGACATGGGATCAGGAAGTATATTTGCAGTAGAACCGTCATCATTATTCAAGTTGACATCTGGATGCCCCGGGTGCACTGCTTGTCTCGATAATAAATCGTAAACTGCTGTATCAGGTGTACTGTTGAAATCTCCACAAATCATCAAAGGAAGGTTTGTACCTCTGGACATGACAAAAGTTTCCAACTCCTGCAGCAATTGCCAAGTTTGCCATAACTTCACATCTGGAAAATCTTTATTACTGTACAAGTGAGTATTTGCTATACACACTTGGTTGATTGGTTCTCTATTCGACCTAGTTGCTAAAGTTGGTTGAGCTAACTCTAATACTACCAGCTGTGCAATATTATCCTTACTTAGTCGATTCAAATAACTTGCTCCCTCCTCACTACGCGGATTCATACCCAAAACTTGAGCACACTGTCGTTGCGCGAGTTCGTTGAATTCAATACTATAGCTTTCGACTAGATGGAACTTAGATCGTTTCCAAAAGAGTGCACATCCATCCACTTTCCCGGCAAGACCCATGGATTGACGAGTTTTTTGCTTATATACACCTTCATACCCAACTTCAGAGAGCGCCGCATATAGATGATTTTCATAGTGATCTGCTTGAACTTCTTGCATACAAATGATATCTGGGTGGGCATCTAAAATTTCACGACGTATATTTTGGAATCTACACAAAAAAAATAACGTCGCATATCAGTAAAAGACTTGCAACCTTTGAATACAATCAAAGCACATATTGTGTAAAGTAGTTCCTTACCTATAATCCCAATTCAAAGCCCAGAAGTCACAGTATGGATATTGCTGTTGTGTTGCATATATTTCGGCGAGTAAGTTATAAGTAACAATTCTGAAAGTTGCACCGCCACCTCCTCCGCCGCCTTTCATCGTAACAAGGTTTCGTTTCTCAGGATCTGGAGCCCTAGACAAAACCAAATCAGTTTTAATTACTCTGTGCATTAGAAGTTCACCTGTGTCACTACTGTATGCAGCACATTCTAACTTCAACTTTCTTCCAACATCATTGCCATCTGGGATATAAATTGCATCACATGAAATTTCTTTCCATTCTTCAGCTTCCTTTGCTAGATATTCAGCTTCTTGGCTTGCTCCATAATCATTAAAGGATTGGTTTTTATCCGGAGTTGCCAAGTACGGGTTTTTGTTGTTAGATGATCCATTTTCATTCATGTTACTTCCATAACTGCCCACGCTTCCTGTGTCATCTTCATACCCCCCACTGGCCAAACTGCTTCCACTGGCACTGCCCCTTCGTTTTGGGGTAAATGGTCTGTCAAAATTATTACTATAGTTACCATTATTTGAACCATCTTTTGGGAGAGTATACTGAGTCTTCCAAGCTTGTACAAAACAATAGGAGTTACAAAAGATTGCTTTGTGCAGTGAGCTTTGATTTGAGACGCACTGTATAGCGCAGCCTCCCCCGAGTGCATGTTTGGACCAATCGTGAGGAGCAAAGGATGATCTGCGGGGACATTCTGAATAAGCACAGGTTTCCTGAAGAGGACCACGTACCCATCGATATGAGAATTCATGGTTGGGGATGGGATCACGGCTTATTTTCGTATTGGGACCCAATGAGGAGGATTTGTCATTCGTATCAAGTCGTTTGGAGTACATGTATGCGTGTGGGCGCATAGTGCATCCCTATATTATTAAATTTATTACAAATCACGTCGTAACTCATTTAGAGACTTGTCTGAAAAGATTTATGGCAGCATGTAATTTATTAGAATGCATCATAGCTCAGACTTACCTCTACGGGTCTATCGACTCGAAGAGACAAATGCCATGTGTATGAGGTGTCGTTTGACTGCATGATAAGTCAACCTCAAAAACTTCCAACACTGCTGAGTAACAATTCCACCAAATGTTGTTCCTCCTCCAAAATACTCAGATGCTACGCACTAACAGCTAGTTCAATATCGTCAAGTTACTTGAACTCCTTCGTATACTTCCCTTTATATCATATATATTTGGATGAATTCGTAATTTGAGAAAAGTATTGGGTGAGATGATCGATGTACAAGTTTTTCAAAAGAATTCGTTTCATCAAGACAGGAAACAAGGATACCCTTCCGATGGCGAAATTCTGATACTTTTGTACCAGCTCTAACGTAGAATAGAATTACAGGTGGAAGATAAGAAACTCAATTCCGCAAAGGATGAATCATGAAACCTCAATGCTGCACTTCCAACACCTCCAAGTTACATTCAATGCATCGCCATCTTAATTTCATTACATACCCTTCAAAACACTACTTTTGGGTCACTTTGGAAGCTGAGAATTGGTGAAGGCGTGTGATGACCCTTTATCGTAACAACCCAACTATCTTTCTCTAACTACCGCGCCACAATCAACTCTACCTAAAGCAATCTTTCCTTGGCTTCTCGTCATATATGGTAAAATCGTGCTTGTAAAATTTAAATAGCAAATTACAAAAAGATTGTCATAAATAAATATGTACGAATGTTTTTGCTCAGTTAATTTTATTCTGATTTCATAGAAGACTTTAACGTATGATTATTTTTTTAGCTCCTAATGCTTTTGCTTCACGAAGTCAGATAATTTTTAGAACAATTCTGATTTACATGAACACTGCTGCTTTTGGTTGAAACATATTTATGACCATTTTTTCGGAAGTTCTACTATGTACATTTTATGATCCAGCAGAGAGCAGAAAGGTTGATTGTGAACCTGACAACAGAACCACTAGTGATTTCAATACGCTTTAGTTTTGTATATCTTTGATTCCACAAAATCATTTATATGATACAAATGAAGTAATGACTTGAATTTAGCAAAGGTAGAACATCAAAGCGAGCAACGTAAAGGAAATGCTGATCGAGAGAATCAGCAGAAAAATACGAAGCGTTGTTTTTGCGTTATTATGTTTCTAATTTCAAACCTTTCTCATACAATATGCACTTTTTCATTATTCTCAACTAAGACAGTAACTTTATCAGACTGTTTTGCACAAAAGTGCATCATCGATAGGTCTAGGAATGTGAGAATATAGAGGACGACCCTCGAATTTGTGGTTATTAGCATGAAGTGAGAAATTCTTTCTTTTTTTTATGAGTTCAAATTCGGCAGCCTCGGTTCATTTATGCCCCCATGAAACAATTTTTTCTCCGTGCATGTAACCAACCTGGTACTGATATTATTAACTCCCTTATTGAGATAACTATTGCGTAAGCGATCACAATACGCCCAATATCATCCTACTTGTCCTACATGACTATCCTAATTTGTTGAGAAATAGAGATGCAACTTTATGTCACACAATTTTATTGAACACAAATATATTCATTGATATTCAGATAATAATATCAACAGCCGATTCAAGAAAGACATATTCCCATAATGGCTCAACAAAAGCGATCAATTCTAGGAAAGGCTCTATTTGTGGCATTTTTGCTTCTAGGAGCATCGTGCCACTCCGTTATGGCAGGAAAAGCCAGTAGTGTAGCAGTGGCTCCACCAAAACCTAAATATCCTGGCCAAGGCGTCTTGAAGACCTTCACGAAAACTATTGGCGAATCAAAGAAACATTTGGCTGCTGCAGCTGTTGCACGATCCATTTCTGTCTTTGCCATGTTTCCAGTGGACACTTTGAAAACCAGGCTCCAAATGGGAAAATCAATTGATTGGAGTTTGAATAAATTATATGGTGGTGTTGGTGGATCTCTAATTGGGCAGGTTCCATATGGGTAAGCTAAACTGTGATCACTTTTTTGTTTTTATTTTAGTCTGAAAATATGAGAGAAATAACTAATTCTGTACTGTTGGTTACTTATTTGAAATGAAAATGAACATGCGTCAAAAGAGTGCTTACTTTCGGATCTTACGAAATTTACAAAAAAAATCTTCTTGCAAAGTTTTCTGATGCACCACCAATTTTTATGGTAGCCCTTGCTGCTATTATGGGAGATGTTACAGGATCAGGTTGGTTATGCCCATCTGAGGTTGTGAAACAACAAATTCAAGGTGGTATGCATTCTGACACATTGAGTGCAATTAAGAGTATTTGGTCAAAGAAGGGATTTCCTGGATTTTATGAGGGATACTTCGGTGGATTGGCACGTGATGTTCCCTTCCGTGTTTCTCAATTGTGCAGTTATGAGGTTACCAAATCCTTGTATTTGAAACAAAAGAAGAAGAGGATGAAAACAGATGAAAAGTTGGAGCTCAATCCTGTAGACTCTGCTATTTGTGGTGCAATTGCTGGTAGCTTTTCAGCTGCAATTACTTGTCCTTTAGATCGTTTCAAAACTTTGCTCATGACGGATAGTGCATCATATGGGGGAAATGTTGTTGCTTGCGCAGCTAAGGTTTGGAAAGAAGAAGGTATCAAAGGTTTCACCGCTGGTCTAGTTCCACGTGTTGCTTACATTGCACCCAGTGTGGTCATCTTTTTCATTGCCTATGAACAAGTTCAACAGAGATTATCTGATTAAGAAATGTGTGCATGTATCTAATAGACATTACTCTGCAATTTCTTTTGTAAGAAAATCTATGAAAATGCATTTACCAGTTGTTCCTCTCATGTGAAGATGCACAAATATATGTATATATGCGTTTTATAATGTAATAGACTTGGATATAGAATAACCAGTAAGGGTGAAATAAAGGAATAATGAGTTAATTTAAGATTGATGACTTTTAATTTATATTGATTTCGCCATCATCAAAGCAGACAATTGATATTATCAAGATGAAACACCTATCGATTGAAAGAATCACTCTTGGTATTAAATCTACGGAAGATTTTATTGTGATATCTCATCCATAAAATAATCTAGCTTTAACAAAATAAAACAACAAACATCAATGCCAATAGAAATCTACTGCATCGATAGATTATGACTAATCGAACATTCGTTTCGGCAATATATCGACATTATTATTTCCTATTCATCGTCTTTATTTTATTCAATGACAATGTTGCAGAAAGTCGTCTGCTTTCCTCCACTGAACAAGCTTTGGGAAGGTGGCTGGTCACAATCAATAAAAAAGATCCAACCTTATTTGATTCCATGATATTTCCCAATCAATCAGTGAGTGAATCGCCGAGTGACACATGCAGTTCAAATGGATACAATGTTCTTTCAACGTTACAAATGAAAAAGGAATATTCTAGTTTGCAATGTATTCTTTCCGTCGAGAAGAATGGTGAATTTATTTTAAGACCACTTATACCGTCCAATAACCCTACTAATCTAAATCTCAATGAAGAAATGACAGATCCTATTCCTTTGCGGGGACAATGGAATCTTGAATCCACCTGCTATTGTGTGACGGACCGGCACTATGATAATTTTTCCATGATAGCATTTCCAAGAGCTCGATTATGGAAACAGAGACGTAGTATAAATTTTTCCACAAAAGAATCTATTACAGCATTAGAAAGAGCGAATATTGAATTGCGCTGCAAAATTTGGGGAAGATATGGGAGTCAAGTTGTTCGTCAATTGTTGGGTTATAGACAAAATCGGGGTCGATCAAGGATGACCCATGGAACCATTTTAGGGGTTAGGTCAGGATCAAGGTCCATCCTCTCTTCTCCCAAATGGTTTTGGTGGAAAAGAAGAATAATTTTGGGAACATTCTCAGCAAAAGCAATACCAAGTCGTTGGGAAACTGAATTCGATCGAATTTATTTTGAAAATATTAATGGTGTCCCAGGGGAATGGTTGTTCAAGAATAAAAGATGGGTATTTGTAGAAGAAAGATAAATTTTGAAAAATATTTCGTTATTATATTATCTCTTCACTCCTGGCAGGAATTTACATAAACGCCTTTGCAATCAGCATCTGTAAAAGTTAAGACTTTAAAGTAAGGGTTGGATTCAGCAATCTTTTTCAACCACTCATTGCAAGCTCCGCATGGTTTGAGTGGGTTTATATCCTTGTGTCAAGAAAAGAGCACAAATGAGTACAAAAAGTTCGTTGTTACGATACATGCATAATGAACCTTACCTTATTAGAATGTATGACAACAGTCCTTCGTCTTCCACGTCTTTTCTTTGGAAATAAATTACTTCTAGTATGTGGATTTTCTATTCCCGCAGGCCTGCAGTAAACCTCTCCTCCATCTGTGTCTGAAACAGTGTTTGAATAAATTCTTATGCGCCTCAAAGGAGTAACAGATGGAATATTTTTTGGTGGTTCTAAGTTTAGAGGAGGTATTTTGACTATGCTTTCAGTCAAATCGTGAGCTTCTCCTTTTTCAGGATTTCCTTGACTAGGTGCAGTTTTTTGCTCAGCAGTCGCCGTTTGAATCCAATCCCCATCCTCATCACTCAATGGTTTTTCTTCAACTATACTTGCAAAACTATTCACACTCATCGATCTTCTCATTCCTTCACGTTTATTCAAGTTTTCAACATTTATTCCATCCGATTCTTCTGAATTAAGATTATTTGTTTGTTGAAGGTGCTCATATATGTCTTCAAAAGGTACGGCTAGAACTGCAACCATAAGCAAATCTTCCCTTTTCAACCCAGGATTCGTTGCCAACGCAGTTCCAATAACGTTGCGTTCAGCACAAAGACTTCCAGTTGGCATACTCACTTCCATATTTGTACCTCTATATAACACAATATCACCTGTGTCACGCTTCCTTACTGCCAACACTGCCAGTACAGGTTTTTTGGATTTACGCAACCAAAATTCATCAATATCGTTTTCTTCGCTCAATATTTGTCTAACATACTCCTCTTTGAATTTTAGCATCTCTTTTGTGACATACTGAACTCTATCTGCTGCATCATCAATGTTCATGGGAGGGGTTGTTTCCATTTCCTCAAACGCATGAACTTCAATATCGTCAGAAGTTATTTTTGTTTCGTGCCAAAATGTTTTGAGTTGCCATATATGAAAATAAGTTGGCCGATATGCTCTCAGCGCAGCTTGGATTGCATGCGTACGTGCAGGTGCCCCATCAGCAAACGAGAGTGTGACATGAAAAGTCTTCTTCCAATCAGGATCAAATGGATGATATTTGTTTGTAGTTTTCAAAGAATCAGGATTATTCTTTAACTCATCTGGATAAGGAAGATTGCGAGCATGTGCCTTAATATTTTTTCCCAAAAGGAAGATAAAGGTTATAAAAATTATCTAATAGAATCGATTCACCTTCAATATGTCATGCAAACAACTTACATCACGATAACTATCGATGACAGGGACAAGTTCTTGCTTGGTGAATAGAATATTTTCATCATATCGAAAGATATTTGTTTCGGAATGAATTCTGGTTCAAGATTTTCAAAAGAACATACAAACGAATTAGATTTCATATTTAAATTTGTTGCATTCGAGGGAAACAAATGGTAATGCCAAAACTCACTTCACTACTGTAACGTCTGGATAAAGCATATTAAGGAAAATTTCCATTACTTCTGCGCAACTTTTAGTGCTATTTCCGGATATGGAATGTGTCCAATTCCTTGGTGTACCTGCGGAGAGCCGTTGATTAATTAATATATTTTTAATTAAGGCAGACCTGATTTTAGTTTACATGAACTTACCGACTCCAGTCACTAAAAGAATCACTTTTTTGACATTGTGACCTGAGGAGTATTTTTCTGTCATTGACTCTTCCCACCGGGCCATCAAAGTTGATAATAAAGGAAAGAAAATAGCATTAAGATAATATTGAGTTTCCGTCGCATATGATTTTGAATGAGAAAACTGCCTTGTACTAGCTTCTGGATCGTCATTTGAGATACGTTCTTTTTCAAGGGCCTCTTGATGCGATTTCATAATATCATCTAGCTCTGTTATTTTTGCATAATCTCTACCACGAAGTCGCAACGAGGACAAATCATTTGTGTTAACATTTAAATGTTTTTTGTAATATGAATTTGTCAAGTTAAAACCTAAAGGTGTTGAAATTTGTCGTGACGGTCGAGGCGTTACAAGAGTATATCGTGGAGTGTCTTTCCTTTCATATCTCGGAAATGAAATACTGGAAAGTTTTGTTTCCTTGGATTTTTCTATAAGTGCAGTGTATATGCGATCAGAAAAGAACGAAAATGCACTAAATCGGGGTTTGCATATAGTTAAATCGATGTTTGTTTCATCATCTCCATCATCACTTTGAATAGTTTCTTCAGATAACTTTTTTCTATTGGATTTAGAAGAACTTGAATTTGTATTGAGATCTCCAAGACTAAGGACTAGGTCCGTATGTGCAACATTATGTACGAGTAATTCAAGATATCTCTTTTCTGAATTTGGAGTTGTAGACGAAACTGATTGCTGATTTAACAAGGAGTTGTACGATTCAATAGATACATTTCTCTTCCTTTGTATGATCACACTAGATTGTTCATTCATCTTTTCTTTTGTATCGATGGTTACTTCCTTTTCCGTTTTTGTTGGTTCTTTATCGCATTTTGAAATCACAACATGATCACATTTAATCCATTTCGTTTGGATATATATCCCTAGATTATAAAAAGAGCTTTGTATAGGTTCTCTCCAATAATCAGTACCAAATGCCTGTGATTTTGAAATTAACAATGCAAGTTTTCGAACACCGAACATTCCCAATTGAAACCCTGCTCCACTGAAAGCAGCGAACAAAAAGTATGTAAAACCGAGACTTCTTGGAATTGTGGCTTCATCATGATGTCTATATTCAGGCATTTTCCGAATCTATTTCTTCGATTGTATATGTGGGCCCATTCGCCTTTTCTTGTGTGAAAAGCAAATGGGATTATGAAGGAGTCGTGTTCTATTGTTCTTGCAAAAACAAGAAAAAGAAGAATTCGTTCTTTTTTCCATTTTGAAAATTGGAACGCAATCGTATGTTTTAGCCCAAGTATCCCAAAACCTACGGAAAGTACTTCAACTTACGCATGATGCCATATATACTGCTCTTAATACGCACGTTTGAAGCAAGTAGCTTTGGATTGTGTCAAGAGCTCATAAGGGAATATTCGTGTAGACTATCTTTTGAATCCTTTAGATTTGCCTTCTTTGAATAACATCTCTCTTCTCCACTACATTTTGTGATGTCTTTATTTCTCATGTATTTACAAATCACTAAATTGCTGTAAGGCAATAAAATTTATGTGAGAGGAGCTTTTTAATTCAGAGATTTTTTTGAGTTGAGAAAGCTTTTTAAACAAAAGATTTCATTTGTTTCATAATGGACCCCCCAAAGAAAAAGACAGTAATTGTTGGTGTATTATATGCAATGTGAATAGAAGTTATTTTAAATGCCTCTCTCTAGAGAATAACATCTTAAACTATATGTTTTAGCTTGTATTTTTTTCAGGCGGAACGGATCATGAGTAAAAACTGTCAAAATTTTAAATGAATTGGAGAATATGGTATGAAGAAAAAAAGATGTATATTAGTGCATCCTCAAACATAAACGATAAATCGAAAGAGAGTTTGAGACTATTTTGACTGTGGTTTCATAAAACGACTGACAAGATGATTCATCAATCAATTCTGTTGACATACGTACGTCATCTTTAACATAACGAGTCTACGCAGTATGGAACATTTTGATGTGATATTTTTGAATACATATATTTATTAACTTACGCAAATCTTTATGTGCTGGAAAACACAACAGCTTATTTTACATTAGAGCGCAAATCGCAGTTAAGGCAGGGCAAACATCAACAAAAATGGCCCCCAAGATCAAAAGT
>Ga0209092_10000900_pt1 | contig 30085 bp, 25 predicted proteins | sample FraStrMetagenome_FD_187446 | JGI IMG/M metagenome (GOLD analysis project Ga0209092, IMG submission 187446) | Marine eukaryotic phytoplankton communities from Arctic Ocean - Fram Strait ARC3M Metagenome (SPAdes) (version 2) | ecosystem: Environmental > Aquatic > Marine > Oceanic | place: Fram...
ATATATTACGTGAGTTGGCAACGACGAACAAAAGTAGTTACATTGTTTGATGTTTGTGCAGTATGAAGTATGACGCTTTATATGACGTCATCAGCACCAAGGTTCGCAAGCTCGCCTCGATGACGACGACGCCTTTCTTACTTCAACTACCACCCTCAAAGCTTTCCACATTATTTTTAGGGGAGTTCACACCAACTCAACAAGTCACGAAGGAAGGAAAACAACAAAACAATGGTTTCCTCTTCCGTCACGACCGCTGCCATCTTAGGCGTCCTAGTTTTCGCTGATGTAAGCGTTGCATTTACGAGTAGGAGTAGCTTCACCGGAAATGCCCGTCACGTTGCCAGTCAGGAAGAATTGAATACAGAATTGCGCTGCCCTCCCTCCACGTCTGGACGGCGCCATGCGATGAGCATGCCTCCTTTTTTGAAGAAGAGCATGCCTCCTTTTTTGAAGAAGCTTGGTTTGAAAAAACCTGGGTCAGACAAGGAAGAAGAGAACACTAGTTCGTCCGTTGCCACGATTGAAAAGTCTGATGACATGGACGTTGAGTCGGCATTTCAGGCTGACGAGAAAACCGAGGCGGTCGTGGATGATCAATGCGTAATACCCGAGGAGGAGACTGAGACCCAAAAGCTGATGAGACAGGTAAAAGAGGCTGGTACCGCTGGTGTTGTTTCATATGCGCTTTGGGAACTTGGGTTTTGGACGCTAAGTGTCCCGGTTTGTATTGTGGGCTACAATCAAGTTACTGGGCACTGGCCAGATCTGTCAAATTCCGATGATCAAGCTAAGCTTGGTGCTGAAGCATTTGCGTTTGTTAACTTTGCACGTTTTGCAGTTCCGTTGCGAATTGGATTGGCGTTGAGTACCACTCCGTGGATTCAGGAAAATATTATTGATAGGTTCAAGAAAGACGAGACCCCTGTGTGCGAACCTGAAGAGTAAAAAATATAGTTTTCGATCACTAAGCATGTAAATTTAAAAAGAGAATTTGTATTGTAACAAGCAAAGCGAAATGCATGTAAAAAGGCTAAAACGAGATAGCCTGCGGAATGGTTTGTATCATGTTCGAACAAACATGAAGATAGTTGAGGTTTCTTTATTCACTTTGTTACATCTCAAATTGAGTAATCACCCATTACTACGTTTTACACAGTGAGTAACCGTTTTGACATGAAAGACTTGCATTGTATATCAATATGTGGACACAAGTACGTATTAGCACGAAAAGTCGCGTTTTCTAGCTAGCTGGGAAATCACGTCAGTGTAAATGAAAAAGACTACAACCTTCAATTGAAACTTCTCTTAGCTATATAAAAAGAAAGGCTTTTTCTGATAATCTTAACCTCAAAGTTTCAAAATCCTAGAGTCAACTCACATTCATCGACCGTAATATAATAACTCTACTCAAACGGATATAGAATATCGTCTGCGAGACTAAATCATGATTCGTAATCACAACGAGCGTACACACTGACAGTGCATAGGAGGACCTGTGATTGATGACTTGATGTATATTTACACAGGAAAAGACTTGTACTTACGATGTTAGCAAACAAAAGCACTTGATGGAAAACACTCTGCGTCAGGACCAAACTTACTACAGCGAAGCTTTGTCCAGGACTCCACTCGTTGTTTAAGATGGACGCTTTTCCGTCACAATGCGGAGTTCGAGAAAAATCAAAGCAGCAGAAGCCGGTAGTGAAGAAGATTCATGCCGAGTTGCGCAATCACGTGCGCTGGTCGGATTTTGTGAGTTTTTGAAATAGTTTATGATTATCGAAACTTTACCGACCAGTTCGAGTGCGACCAAGAAACAACTGCACCGATAAGGATGAAGAAAGAATTTATTTAAGTCAGAGGTCTTTGAGCTTATCCAAAGATTAGCAACTGTTTTAGTTAAATTCTGAAAACCACATGTGTACAATTTCTTTCAATAAAGGCGAAGAAAACTGAGATAGAGGCCTTACTTCGCGCTCATAAATACGCACGGAAGTTAGTCTATCGGATGCTTCACTAACATCTTACGAGATAACTCATTCTTACTCGAACATCTTTTCCTATAACGTTATGCTGCAGAGACGGCTAGGATCTTTATATTGAATAGAAGGTAATTAATCAAGATAATTCTGCTATTTCGTTCTCGCTGCTGGATCTTCAACATTCAATTGGTTCTTCCACGTTTGGCGAGCCTCTTAAACAGAACTGCCCATTCATCGGCTTGACCATTTTATAAGCAGTCATTGCCTTGTCACTACTTGATACTTGACTAATATATGTTGAGTTCTGAGATGGTGACGGTGATGGTAAACAATTTTTCGTAATGTCCGAGATCGTCGGCACTCGACACCAATTACTGGAACAATTGTTAATACATGTACGGGTATTGTTGAGTACTTCGAAGTAATTTCAGGCTTCAGCTTCAATTTTCAGATCAATCACTGATCACAACTGATCACAACTGGTCACTAGTCACTAGTCAGTAGTCACTAGTCAGTAGTGGATAGTCACGGTGACTGGTCACTGGTTACTGATCGATGGTCACTGGTCACTGGTCAATGGTCAATGACGTCTGGCGTCTGGCATTTGACCATGACACAATTGCGTGAATGAAGGAAGAGCCAAGAAAATCACGAGAAAGTATGACGGAGCATGCCTACATCGACTCTATTTAACGTTTTGTATTCCCGTCCGCCAAAATTTCAGACGTTAGTTCTTAAATTTATGGAATTTATTTAAGTGCTATTAAAAGCTTTCTTATATCGTCGAGTGGTTGACAATTGACTTTAAATTACGCCAACATACATTTTCATGCCCTAAAATAAGAAACCAAGATGTTTTCACACGTGCCATATTTATCATTCAAAACCATGGCGGAAACTTACTCTTTTTACCCCGGCATCATAATGGCCCTATTATCTATTTTGCACGTTACCTATATTTTTAATTTAGATTAAATTTAAATGCTACGGTATGCCAATAAGTCGAAGGACTTTAAAAATAGCAATTTACAGGGCATGCTATTATTTTAAATGAGGGGTAGACGGACTCATTAGTGTCTCCCACCTTACGTAGAATATCCCTTTTCCTCATTGGAACCAACCTGTTCTACTCCTATCTTTCCTCGAAGCAATCGTTCGGATAACTTGTTCCATAAGTTGATTTAATGTGGATATTGCATATATTCAAACTTGAAGATTTATTTGTAAAATTTTGATTATTGTAAAGTAATACCGATCAATTTTCGGTTTAAAATTTTCTTATGGAGGAACAAAAACTTACGGAGGATTCCAGTCTTCGTTTACATCAGCAGAGTCATTTTGAAGCGTTGCCTGATGGATCCCGTCCTCATCATACCACCGGTAGTGGCGCTGATGATGGTGTTTCTAATAATGAAGAAGAGGTACAAAGCCAGAAACAACAGCCGCAACAGGAACAACATGGTTATTTTCCTTATCCTGTGCAGCCAACAACGTTCGGGTATCAGGATCAATACCCGCAAGTTAGCAGCAACTATGCTGCTCATGCGGCCATGTATCCAAATCAATATCAATATCCTGGAATGATACAGCAACAACAACAGTATGGAAATCCAAATATGGGTTTGATGGGACATCCTCAAACATTCGGTGGAGGAGGTGCATTCTATCCTCCGCAGCCAATGGCATACTATCCTATGCCGGTGCAACAGATGTCACAGATGAATCCAGAGTCGTCGAGTGAACGACAGGATCAGCCACCACTTCAACAACAACAACCAACTATGCAGATGTATCCTATGATGCAATACCCTACACCATATCTGGTTTACAATCATGGATATATGCCTATGCAGTATCCTTCACAGCCGTTTATGATGGAAGGTACTATTCCACAAAATGATTCTTCATTGACACAGCGGATGACTGAAGCATCTCATGAACCATTTTACCATGATTCAGACCCTAAACCTTTTAGACGGCCAATAAAAAAGCGTAAGAAGCCAAAAGGAAAACCTAAACGACCTCTTTCAGCATATAACATTTTTTTCAAGGAAGAAAGACAAAAAATATTAGATGCAAACTCTCCAGAAAAGAATGTGGAAGGAGACGAGATTAACAACGAGAATCCTACCGAGAAAAGTGAATCGTCAAAATCTACGAAGCCTCATGGAAAGATTGGTTTTGAGGAGCTAGGAAAGATAATTGGAAAGCGCTGGAAAGAATTATCCCCTTCAAGGTTCCAACAATACAAATTACTGGCAGATAGAGATACAATAAGATACGAGGAAGAATTATCAGTTTGGTCAAATAATCTCAAGAAAAGTTTTACCAAAGTTGTAGATGGGTCAAATCTATCAGCAGAAGCTATACCTACTAGCAAGGCTGATAAGACAGATGAAGTAGGCAAGACTTCAGATGACCTGAAGTCGAATGAAGCAGATATTTGAACGGTGTACATGTTGTGAAGACTTTAATAAATCAGGACGTCGAAGTTATGTGTTTTGAGAAGACAATATCAATTCGATTTATATCAGATAGAAAACTATCCACCATACTCCTATCTCGCCTTCAAATCTATGAACAATGATGAAACGTACTTATTGTCGTGATAGTTCCCAATATCATCACTGTGTTTGAAAATGGAAGCCATTGTTCCGTGGTTGTACTGATTCCAAATTTTAAGTTATTGAGATAATTTCATCTTCATAGATTGTTCTGCTCACAATATTTTGAACGTCTTGTTCGACTCTCAAGCTACCACACGGCGGTATATAGTATATAGCGAGCGATTCACGTGGTGTTCCTAAAAAAATTATACATATTCATAAATTACTCCAAATTTCTACTCACGGAGTGATGTCCCGAAAAACAAGAATAATTTCAGTCAATTTCAAAATTTTCTACTTAATTTGAACGAAGAAACGTTGTCAATTCACGAATACTTCTTATTTCGCATACCCAGGAGGATAATGATTATTGTACCAATGGCGAGCAATTTCGTCACGGCGGCATATCCATACATCTTCCCCAAAACGTTTTGCGAAATCAATGAATTTCGCTAGTCCATTACATCTTCCGGCCCTTCCCACCAGACGACAATGAAGCCCTACACTCATCATCGTTGGATGTCCCTCTCTTCCCTCTTTCACAAGATAACTTAAATTGTCCATCAGATACTGAGCAAACTCGTCACCGTGCGAAAATCCATTTGGTATAGCAAAACGCATATCGTTTTCCGACAGAGTATAAGGAATAACCAAGTGCGGGCGTCCGTAAGATGTATCCCAATAAGGTAAGTCGTCAGCATAAGAATCGGAATCGTACAGAAAACCTCCGTCTTCGACTACTAGTTTCCTAGTGTTAATGTTTGGTTTCCCTTGATAAATTCCAACTGGCCGTTGGTCAAAAATATCCTAAATTGACAAATTTTATGATTAAGCCAGTGGTGCATGCAACAGAGCAAACTACATTGAAAATAATTCTTTACCTTGTGAATTTGAACAGTTCTTTTAATGTGTTCCCTAAGTCGTCAAATAATAAAATGCGATGTAAAACAAACGCCTCAGTGACTACAAATTACAGAAATTGTCTTACCTTTCTACCTTTTCTGAAACTTCTTGGTAATCCCACCATCTATATCCATGACTAGCTATCTCCCATTCCGCATCCTTCATTGCTTTGCAAGCCTCCGGATTTCTCTCAAGCGCCATTCCAACACCAAATACGGTACACGTCACACCCTTTTTCTGAAGTAAACGATGCAACCTCCAAAATCCAGCCCGTGATCCATAATCATACAATGACTCCATATTCGCATGCCGTTGTTCTGGGATTGCTACTGCTCCCACAATCTCTGATAGTAACTTTTCCGACTCGTCATCGCCATGAAGTAAACAATTTTCACCACCCTCCTCGTAATTCAACACAAAATTCAGCGCCACCTAAAACAGATAAGAAAACAAGAAACAACCTTTTATAGCCAAAATATTGACCCAAGCATTGAACACCACAACAAAAGAAAACATACCTTGGCGCCATTGGGCCACTTCGGATCAGGAGGATTGGCTCCGTATCCGACCACATCTCTACCACCGTATTGGCCCTTGCCGTCATTTTCGTGCCTCGTAGTGCTGTATGGATCGTTCGGGCTCATGTTCTTACTTCTAACTGGTTCGATATCCTGACGGAATGCAGTATACAAGGTCTTTACTAGAGTAGAGTAGATTGGAGAAGAAAAACAGAGACAGAGAGAGAAGCTGGATGGTCGTAAGATTAGCAAGCAACCTCTCCGTCTAATGTGCGTTTTGAAATGTACAAGTCCTAATTATTTTTCATTTTATTCTTATTCGTCGTCGTCGCATGTAACATGTAAGTCGTGGTTAATTCATTCTTCCGAATGTGCGCGCAATTCTTTTTCCTTTTTCCTCTTTTTTTGGTACAAGCACCGGTTCGGTTTTCTTTTCGACGGTTCGGTTTTCTCATAAAGAGAGAGGGGGTGTACGGTGTACGGCGTACGTTGTACGGTGTAGATCTACGGTGTGCACACTCGTAAGCACAAAGCAACAAAAGGGTGTGCATGGATCAATACATGTACCGGGGTACTTGTATGACATGACCAAAACGTGAAAATGCTCTTCCTACGAAGATTCGTACACGACGATGCCGTGAATGTTCATCACTTGCAGATTTCAGGTCTTTCAATTCCCTCGCACGTGTGTACAACTCTACGAGTACTTAGATAGTACCCTAAAATGAGTATGAGTATCAATAGTAGGAACTACTCCTACTTATAGTCAATGCTTTCTAATTGGCACGAGACACAATGATGATGATGACAAAATAGGAAATGGGAACATAAAAAGTAAAATAACATTTTGATTTGTTTTTTTCAACTAATTGTGCTGGATTGAAATTGATTGCATATTAATCAAATACACTTGTACAGATTTGCATTCATGCTAATTTGAGGTGGCCATTTATCATGACAACTCGTATCTTTACAACTCTTTTGACGTTAATCGGCAGCTCGACTTGGGCCTTCACCAGTCCTGAGTTTGGACGGAGAAGACTTCCTGCTGCTGTTCGTGGATCGTCGACAGAACTAAAGTTGTTGTTTTATTTGAGTAGAAGAGATAAGAAGGATTCTTACACTGCGATGGAAGAGGATGTCATGGTAATGGACGACAGTGATAAGCAAGTTAGTGATGTACCTAGGATTATTCAATCGAAGGAAGAGTTGGATCACGTTTTTGAAGAGGCTGATAAAAGTTCGAAAATGCATAATGATAATCTTCTTAAATCAATACAGGTCATTGGGGACACGCAGATTATTGGATCAATTGATCATCCTAATGAAATTCATCCAGCAGTCAAGGTGTTGCATGACCGTCGAAGAAGGAACTCTCAAATATCACCTGTTTCGCCCAGACCGGATGACGGTTTGAAAGTTGCACTCTCTATAGAAGGAGGTGGCATGAGAGGATGTATCTCTGCTGGTATGGTATCTGCTATAAACTATCTCGGCTTAGATGATGCGTTCGATGTAGTCTATGGGTCATCAGCAGGTTCGTTGATTGGCGCTTACTTTATTACTAAACAGTTTCCCTGGTTTGGTCCAGAAGTTTACTATGATGCCCTTCCCACCGCGGGAAGACGTTTCATTAATACAAAGAGGCTCCTTCGCGCTCTTGGACTTGGAGCATTAGACCCGAGGTTGCTGAAAGATGTGTTTTTCAGGCCCTCGAACGGAAAGCCTGTTCTCGATTTATCCTATTTACTACGGCGGACGGTTCAAGAGAAGAAGCCTCTTGATTGGGAAACTTTTGTGGAAAAGCAAAAGAATGGGCAACCTCTCAAAATTGTTGCGTCTGGACTTAAAAGTGAAAAGCAGATTGTATTTGAGATGAAAAATGGATCGTTCGAAAGTCTTGAGCAATGTGCCGACTGTATGCATGCGTCAATGCTTCTACCCGGAATTGCAGGTCCTATCATGAATGCAATATGGAAGGAAGAAGGCCCAGTAGATCTTTTCCTTGAGAACAATCACAAAAATAAAGTCGCTGAACCTCTTGCTGATGCACTTGTTTACGAACCGATCCCTTACAGGTCAGCATTAAATGAAGGATGTAGTCATGTTGTTGTTCTTCGCACAAGACCTGATGGGGTGGATGTTACAGGTAAAGCTTCTATCTTCGAGAGGCTTATAATGAGGAGGTTCTTCAAGCGAAAGAATCAGTTGCCAAGAATCTTTGAGCACATTAGAAAGCAATACCACAAGAAGATTTATGCTGAAGATATAATATATCTCAACGAAAAGGCTAATGAGTTAGATCGAGACGCTCTGGACACCACAGCTCCCCACATTGCGACAGTTGCTCTCCCTCCTGGATCAGAGGAAATAACGAGATTAGAGACATCACGATTGGCTATATTTGAAGGTGTACGTAGAGGGTTTGCGCGTGCGTATGACACACTCGTGGAAGATCCGGCTGAAAGAGGCAATGGAATGAATGTTGCGAAATCTTTCTTTCCTGACGAAATTTTGGAATACAACCCTGATGACTTTGACGTTCAGGATGATTCAGCCTTTGCCACCTATTTGAAGACTATCGCTTCTGAACGAGTAGAAGAGAGATGGGGGAAGACCGCAGCACAGCTGGAGGCGCCTAGATAACCGAATTATACACACCAATATATAGTTAACATTTTTTTCAACAAGTACATAGGAGAGAACGTAATTTGATTTAGTCCATAACTTAGGTACTTGAACTTTATTTCAAAAGAAACTAATAGTGAAGCTGGAACGTATGGCAATAACGACACCGACTGCACCAATCTTATGGTGGGTGCAGTTTGTAACTAGATTGGAAGAAGGAGCAACTCAGGCAGCGTGTACTAGAAATGTGAGCGGTTACAATATAAAACATAGGAAGTCCTGGTTCGAAAATAGGGAATATGACGAATTGTAGATGATAACAATGAAGTATACAGATGAAAAAATATTTGAGGTATTGTTTGGATAAAATTTGATTGAAGGCGAGCAGGACAACTTTCTCTCATTATAACAATCGATATATTATATTTATGTCAGCAGAGTAGGGGGATCTTCGTACTGTATGACGCCAACCATTAATTTGGTATCAGATTGAATTATCAATTATCACTGTTTGGGATCTCGCCTCTGCACTTATTGTAGCAAAAAAGAGTCAAGATGTTGCGCATTTTAAGTTTACAACAAAGCAACTTTCAAAAGTAATTTTTCAAAAAGTTTGCAATTTTAACAATTAGCAACTATGGCTGCAAGTTTTTGACACTTTGCAAACTGAGGAAGTTGTAAAGCATACTTTCACACTAAAAGCAGCAATGACGAGTTCTTATACGAAAATGGATATTCTTGTGGATAAATTAAGGGCATTAGACTACGAGTTGCATTATCTTCAAAACAACAATGAGAGTGCCAATTTACCACTGAATCGAGACTATTTTGCTATAACTGACAATGAAACTTCCATGACCAAGTTCCATCAATTTTCTTTACTGTCTTCATGGTTGTTCAATACTATTCGAGAAAATTCTTTTGTCATTGACGAATTCGACGATCCAACGATGATCATTAAAAAAATGAATCTTGAGTTGAAAATATTGGGATACGAAGTTGAACATTCTGATTGCAGCCTAAAAATGGGGAGTGGAGAGGCCGTGCTGGATGTCTTGACATTTCTCGTAGACCAAGCTCTTGGTATCAAACAGTTTCGGTTTGAGGAACCAATTTATCCAGAGTCCGTGCGCGGCTCGTTTTTGAAAGAAGATGATATGGCTATCACTTTTGTGCAAGATTTCGACGAGGATAATCATTCTTATTTCTTAGATAGTTCTGGCGATGATTCTATGAATGGATCAAGTGCATCCGCAACCCAGATTATCGAAGCAAAAGTTGATATAAAACAATGGATGATAGAGTTAGAACGTATCGCGCCTCAACTAAAGGGTGAGTTGTACTCTATTAAAATGCCATGTGAATTATGAGGTTGTATTTGAGTTCCTTTAACGCATGTACGGTGTAGCTGCTGAAAATAAAGCTGACCAAAATCGCAACGATTGGCGAGTTAGTTTTAATAAGAGAATTGTGTTGGAAAAAGCAATAGAGGGAACTTCCAATATTCTAGAGCGGAAATTACATCGATTCGGCTACGACCTTAGCAACGAAATGAACAAAATTGAAGCACAGGAAAAGGCGGTTAATGCCCATTTCAACAATGAAAATTTAAAACTCCAAAAGGTAAGCATGAAAGACCATGATATAAACTAAAACGACACACTCACTACTGGGCGCTTGCAACATAAGATAAAACAAGAGCTGGCATCAATGGAGAAAAAGAAAACGGAATATTCAACAAAGTTAGTACATTTATCTGACGAGAAAAAACGGAATTCTGAAAAGCTCAAGGAATTGAACAAGATGGTGGAAAGTCGTGGAAACCAGATGACGAATACCGCTCAAATCATTAAAATAAAAGATGCGCTTAGAAAAGTTAAGCAGGAGATTAAGAATTTTGCAAAGCAAATTGCAATATTGGTAAGGAGCAGTCGTCCCCACCTGACGTAGCGTTATAAGATTAACTATCTTGTCGTAATTTACTTACAGGATAGTACTATGATGAGATTTACAGTGGAAGGGCTGTCACGGCATGTTAAAACTAATGAGGCTAAAAATTTCGATTCTTCGAGCGATGCCTCTTCTAGCTTCGAATCTTCAAGTTCGACATCTTCGAATAAACCTTTACAATGATACATGATCGCACACGATTATCACTCCCAGAATTAGCTATGCCTTGGTCCTTCCAACGGCAAGAAGCTTTCCGACAGCAGTGTTATAGTCTGGCCTTTCGTCAGATGTGTAGACCACAGTATTTTCAACAATCATTTGATTGCTACTCTCAGACTTTGTTTGCAAAATAACCTGCCATTGCTCCGGGTAGACTCTGTAAATCCAGCCATACATTCCCTTGTCGCTTAATGGCTTCAAATAAAATACGCTTTCAAACTTAGTGAAGAATCTGTCAACAGATTTTGCAAGTTTCGGGAAGAAAACGGGTGCATAATATCCACCCCTCAATTTGTCCAACGCACCGTTGACTATCTAACAATATAAATTACATTTAGAATATTTAACGAGGGCATGAAAGTGTGCTAAGTTACTTACAACCATTGTAGATGGGTTGGCCTCGTAAATCTTTTCACAATTGATCCAATCTTCAACCTATTACAAAATATGTAATATAAATAATGTCTCGGGGTAAAAATAATTTTGAAATAGAAGTTTGCCTTTGACATACCGGACCTCCGTTTCCTGGCTGAACTACAATCGCTAACTCTGGTGAAGCCACGAGCTCATCCAAAGAGTCCTTATCGCCAAGTAAACCTGCATCCCCCTTCTCACCTCCCATAACCTTGGACAAGCCATTTATTAGGTTAGCACCCCACGGAGCATCATAGCTTCCATCTCCCTGTAAATAGTTTGTAACAGCTTCGATAGTTGTGAACTTGGCAGCACGATAACGTTTGCCGGCCCACTCTTTCTTCGCAATCTCACATTCTTTGATATCGGGGAACACAAGCCACATTTTCCCATCATCGTATGCTTTATTCGACATTAGCGAGGCTGCAAACAAAACTGACCAATCCTTGTTCTTATCTAATTCTTGAATATTATCAAAATCATCAAATTGCGTCTTACTTTGATCACCTCCGATCAAAGGTGGGAATTCAAATTCACACAAAGTCATCCCATCCGCAATAGCCTTATCGAGAGCTACTTTTGCCCTCGCTCGAAAATCGGCTTGGATATCCATATATTTACTATCCGATTTTTCATACACCGAAATTCCATCTGGTAATGAAGAAAGTTGTCCAGCATTTAAACTACTTGAAAGCCTTAAAGAGCCCAAATCATAATTGCGTTTGATTGAAAAGGGGAATGCCGAAACAATGGTAATCGACACCAAAACTATAAGTACGAGAAATGATGTTGCTGTCGAAAGCCCCATATCTTCGCGTTGGTAAGGGAATGGAGGAAAGGGGGAAAATATAAAACATTGTCGTGTTGCAATTTGCAATATCAAACGAGTACCGCGACATGTAAAAAAGGCTTCGAAGTAGGATGGTACAATGTTCAGTGAGGTATTGCGTGTCATTATTACCTCACTATTTTAAAAAGAGCCGTTAATAATGGATCCGAAGCACGAGGACTCACATAACACAGAGTTGTATTGTATTTTGTTGCACACAAGATTGGACTGGTAAATAGAAGTTTGTATATATTCGAACATACATACGTAGTACATGTACAGTATACAGTTGTTAATGAGCCAAAATTTGGAAATGTTTTTCCTGATCCTGCCATTCTCGAGAATTTTTCTTTCAGTTTCAGAGATAACGGTATGAGATTCATTCCAGGGGACACCACTTTTACCAATTGAATCTTGAGATTATATCGAAAAGATTATTGTGTATGTAGAGGTCATAAATGGCTGTTTTTTGAGTGAAATCATGCTACTTTAATAGAACTTTGTATTATGTGTTTGTTCTCTAATAGACTACCGGTAATAGAGTATCGCGTGAAGAAAAAAAATGTTTGCGCGATTTATTCTTTTTTTGGACACGCTCGTACCGAAAAAATACGTGTGGTGGCATACTCTATTTTCACTCCTCACTTCCTCACCCTGATACTCTACCCCGATTCGTAACATAAAAGCTGAAGAGAGGAGAAATACTAATGGATAATCGATGGGCAATTCAATCTTATGCAAAACTTTAAAAACAGACCAGTAAGTATGCAATGAATGTGTAAGGATAATAATCATGAAATAAACCGGAACCACCGTTTCTTTCACAAGATACAAAAATGATCATCACAGACATTCGTCACACGTGCTTCTGTAATGTGTGTGTGTGACTTTTACGTGTGTCAATTGTACGTTGTACTGTCTTGTGGAGCTTCGCATTTATCTTACTGATAATGTTTATCTAAAGTGATGACCATAGGTATACATACATTGAGACGACCACTGGAACAATAACGAACAATGAGAGTCGCACTAGTAATAACGATGAAGGGTTAATTAACAACACATTTGCTGGCTCATCGAGCAGCGTCATCAGCAAAGCTATGCTCCCCGATCCAACGCTATGGCAGTACAGACCATTGTTTATTGAAAATAAACTGATTAACGAAAAGCATAAGGAGGAAAGGGATATTGATCAGGTACCGCAATCTTGCCCAATTGGAATTCCGTTCGACTTCGAAACTGATTTATTCAAAGGCAAGGCTCTGATTCGGATGCGAGGCCTAGAGAGTTCCGAGGATATAGAAGGAAATAAAAATTACTTTCATGGACGTAAAAGAAAATCGCAGACTGTCATTCAGGGTAAATTTAAGGATGCTATGAATTATGCCGATGTTCAGATAGGTCGAGAATATGAGCTACCGTTGAAACAACCGCCACCATACATTATTAATTCCATGATTAAGCAAATATTAAGGCGTGTTTCTCCCGCCATCGAAGTCGAATTGTGTGGTGAAAAACCTAAAGTTCTTTCGACGTTGGCAGAATCTGCACAAATACTTCGGAAAGATGTACCTGGTAAGGAGCCTGATATAACAAGCATCGATTTGAAGGAAAACAATGAGTTGGGCATATCTTCGAAAAAGAGAAAAAAATATTTCACCTACCCTAAAAAGGCTTCTAATCATATTTTCGATACTGATCACATTTATACCTTCGAATGCTATGACGATTCAATGGATTACAAAGAATATACAATGAATATTGTTATAATGAATTACGATATGGCCAACACATTAAATGGCCAACCATTCCAGGTCATGGCTAAAAACAAGAAACTTGGAAAACACCTATATTTGTTCAATATAATGCATGAGCACTTGCTTCCACCAGGTGTTGGGTGAGGCGTCAAACGTCGCCTCGATCATTCATGACGAAGTTTGAAGTAGGCCTTTGCCTAAAAAAATACTAGACGGTGCCTCGTGATACAAACAACCTTTTTGTCTGATATTGCGAAGTTACGGATGTTGCAGAATGACAACTTGCAATGCTCACATATACTAAGAGCGCTACTCTAAAGTAACGTGAGTCGAACACAGGGAAAAGCACTTAATATGTAACATAATTATTCAGTTTCGCACTTAAATTTATGTGTGATCCACATGTGTTTCAAGTAATGAATAGCACAACTAGGGTCAACAGCGTAGTGAAGTGTGCGGCAGTAGATAGATTTTATCTTCAGACCCACCCCGACGGAAAGCCGACCAATGAAATCTACCTAGGAAAAAATTCTGAAACAAGGCAACACTTTTCAACAAATTAATAGCACTACGAATTGACGCAAAAAGAGTTGACATCAAAAATTCGTAATATTTAAAGAAATTATAGTTCGTCGATGTGGTTGGCGGGTAGTGTGAATAGCGTAAACTAAGGAAAGATCATATAAAGCACCTCTAAAGCTGATGTGCAAACGCACTTGTAATTATTAACAAGCAGAGGGCGAGATGTTATTTATTAAAGCAAAAAGCAAGTCCTTGGCTACAGTTGCGGATAAGAGCTAAAATTTTGATTAGGTAGGGTTAGGAACATCATCTATCCTTTATCTTCGGTAAATACTGCTAGGGTGCCTGAATTTAATGTACGGTTGAAATCAATGTGGGGGACGTCGAGTTTGAAAAATTTGAATGGGAGTGCTGAAAGGGTTGAAGAAATTTTGAACGGTATGGAAGATTTGTACATGGCTGGTGATAAAACTGTCAAACCCAATATTTTTGTATTTACATCAGTTATTGATGCTTGGAATCAGAGCAATCATCCGAAAGCTCCTTATTATGCCCAAAAGATTCTTTTTCGTGCTCTAGACTTTTACGAAAGTGGGGACGAAGATTTTCAGCCAAATCCTGTGATATTTAGTGCTACTATATCCGGTTGGGCGTGAAAAGCTAGCTTAGAACCAAGATCTCTCAAAAATATTGATGCCCTTTATCGATTAATGGAGAAATACAATGTTGTTCCTAACGTTTTTACTTACACATCCATTATATCTGCATATGCGAAAGGTGGGGACGTATCGAAGGCAGAATTTTTTGTTGATGAGATGAGAAAGAAAGGAGTTAAACCAAATTTTTACACTTATTCATCGTTGATATCTGCTTACGCCAAAAGTAACGTGAAGGATTCGGTTACCAAAGCTGAATCTATTTTGGATGAAATGGAACTTTTGTATGAAGCGGGTGATAATTCAATGCAGCCAAGTGTCGTGAGTTTTTCGTCAGTTTTGGACGCTTACTATAGGTCAAATGATCGAGATCTTGTATCGAAGATGGAAAAATTGGTAAAGCGTATGGAAAGTCTTTATGACGAAGGAAGCGCAAGGGTTAAGCCTACAACCGCCATTTACAACCAATTGTTATCAGCCCTCGTCAGAAAAGGTTATCCTGATTGCGGCGAGAAGGCAACAGAATGGATAAAACATATGGTCCAAAGGGATGTAGAGCCGGACGCCCGTTCTTATAAATCTGTCATTTTAGCCCACATGAAAAGTGGCGGTAAAGTAGGGGCGAAGCGGGGCGAAGATGTTTTACAGGAAATGGAAACAATGAATTCGAAGGGCTTTATACCAGATGTAATGTGTTACAACGCAGTCATACGTGCATATGCAAGAATAGGTGATGGCGAAAAAGCTTTTCAAATTTTACGGCGCATGCTTGAATCTTCTCGTACTCAACCAAACAAGATCACATTTAACACCGTTCTTGACGCATTTGCGAAGTCAGGCCAAAAAGTGGCTGGAGAAAAAGCTGAGAATTTATTGAACAAAATGTACTCATTATATGAAGATGGTGCGAAACAACTGGAACCGGATGTAGTCAGCTATAGGTGAGAAACAACCGGAATTTACTTGTGATAAATGTTTTCTATTTTTGTCATGCTGATTCTCTATCCTATAGTTCTGTAATAAACGCATATGCAAAGTCAAATAGTGATCCTCGATCAGCTGAAAGAATTTTAAATCAAATGACGACTAACTGTGTATCGCCAGACATTGTTTGTTTCAATTCACTTATTCAAGCGTGGTCGTATAGTACAGAACCTAACAAAGCACGGAAAGCAAAAAATATATTAGATCGAGTTGAAAGAAATGAGCATGTCTACTCTTCGATTGGACTATACAACTCAGTGCTCCAAGCATGTGCGTTATCCAGTGGTTCTAATGTTTCACCAAATGAAAGGTCGGAAGCACTTTCTATTGCGTGCTCGTTGTTTGCAGAATTGGAAAAGTCAAAAAAGCTCAGGCCGAATAGCTTAATATACGGCACGATGTTGAAATGTTGTACACTCGCGTCTAAGGAAACACGGGAGAAACTTATCATAGATGTATTTGTTAAATGCAAAAATGCAGGACACGTCGATGCCCGTGTTGCTTACCTTTTATGCATGGCTGCTCAAAATTCACGTCGTATCCTTGATGACTTGCTAATTCCTGGTGTGACCCGTAAGGATGCAAAAAACCGTACGTATATATTAACAGAAAAGTTGCCACCTGTCTGGAGTCGAAATGTAAAAAACAGAGATGCTCGTAAACGATCGAGATAAAATTGAATATTCAAATTTTTCTTCTCATGTGGTGTGCGTAATATATTCATTTGTTTATAAATGGACTACCATAATATTTCCGCGCACCTTATTTCTTTATTGGTCTCAAGTGGTATCCCCATAATTCATTTACTGAGGAATGATAAGCTTACGCAGGCTCTCACATCTGGCTGTCTTTAGCTCCTTCCCTTTACCTTTCAGTGGATAATTCTGCATTTGGCATTTTTAATGTGAACAGTGACAGACCCTGAAATGACAAATTGTATTAAAACTTAGAAGAACTTTATTTCAGTTGTGGTTATCGGGTAGGGCTCCCTTAGGGTTTTACGTCTACTTGGGTCCCCCAAAAGATGGCTACATCAAACAAAATTGTTCTGTCCATCAGCTGACCCTTCAAAGAAAGAAGTATTAAGGATGGCAACTTTTCTCTGTTCCACAAGCTTAATACCGCCCTCCTTCTATGACATCTTAGCGTTTATTCATAAAAAGATATCTCCAATTTTTTAACAATAACCTCTTTCGCAACGATATGTGAAGGGTATTTTTCCCTCAACTACATTCTTATTTTCTTATCATCTACTTTTGTAGCACCCCTTCGATTCATCCAAAACGGTCGAGAAATTCACATGCAAAGACTACCGCTGACTGGTGACCGTAATCGAAAGATGAACCATTTTTATGATAGCACATTAATGACAACTATCCCATCTTCTGGACAACCATTCAAGTTCACTGTGACAGGAATTCGGTACACGAAAGTATTGAGTCGAGGACATAATGATCCACCATCTTTAAGCGATACTCTTGCCATATAGTGGGCGGTATAGAGATCTCCAGACGTCTTAACTTCAATTTTCTGATGTTGACTTAAAGGAATAGACACGTAAATATGACCAGATTGTCGTGTAAGCTTCTTCAATTTAATTGTTGTATAATCAGAGTCGGAGATCATCATGTCAACCTCAAATCCACAACTAAAATGTAAATCGCTACCGATAAATTGAACCTTGTTGTGTACAGGTTTTAAATGAAATATTTCGGATTCATGCGGTCCTAGATTCTTGCTAATACTTCTTTGTGTACGATCAGTCGAGCTATTTTGTGAAGAAATCCAAACATAACTTTGGCTCCAAAATGAAAATGCATGGAATCCATGGGGGGTTAAACATTCAGCCTCATCTCCTAAAATTTGAAATGAAGACATTGGAATGCTTGCTGTGACATTGCGATTTTTCCAATTACTAATGGATATACACCCCCAAATTCCGAGTCCTTTGGCCATAATTATTGAGTTTCTCTTTCGAGAAAGTTGAGCGGCAACCTTTTCGTTCATAAACGAATGCTCCTGATAAGAACTCGGTTCTTTATCGGAACAAATCACTCTTAACATTGTTGGAAGGATTTCATCCGATGCGTGCATGTCGAGGGGTATAGCAGTGACTCCTGTTACAGGATAAAGTTTACGAACAATTTGAAGGCGCCCTTCGTCCAAGGCAGGTAAGTCATCCGATAACAAAAGCATTCCCCCTGAAAGTGCAATAATCGTTGCAGCTGACTTTACCTCCTGTAATGTCAATGAAGTTGACTTTCCAAGCAATAAGCAGTCTGGATCGTTGTGCCACCATCGATATCCAAAAGGCATTCTAGTCAAATTATTTCTAATCATTGCAAATAAACAGGGTAGAGTTGACCAATCCCACCACGGCAATGGAAATTGCGGTTTCCATGTACCAGCTGTATCCGCACTTATTCGCATGCCATCTGCTATCCTAAGACCCAGCAAAATCAATTAGATTTCTCTCATTGAAAATTATTCCAAAAACCCTTACCCGATACTGCTTCCTATTGGAGCACCGCATGCCAAAATGAATGTGTCATTACCAGCAGCTTCTCTCAATGACTGTAGCGCGATAGTCATTGCTTCTGCTCTGCTCTTTAGAGCAAAAGCAAGAACTTTGAGTAAATAGAAAGAAGGCGCATTAAAAGTAGACAAGACTCACCATCGAAAGATCATGCTTTCCATTTCCAACCAAAACGGCCGCATATAAAAAATCGAGCTTGAGCACTTCAAACCCCCATTCATATACAGCCTTCTTTACTATATTATATGCATGTTGACGTACAGCTGGATTAGTAACGTCGAGCCCGAAGAAAAATTTACCGCAATTAGCCGAATTAGCTTCACAAAATCACATAAAAAGAGTTTAGTGCCTCCTTGAAGTAAAGTATTTCGACAAAATTGTAGATTGCAAATTTACCTGCACTTCCCTCATTGTTTTTAATAATCCAATCCGGATGATCCTTCGCAACTTTGGAATTCTTGTCGCAAGCGAATGGAGCAAGCCATAATCCAGGACGCATCCCGTTATCTTTCATAGTTTTCGAAAGTCGTTTCATACTATCAGGAGAAAATTTTCCCCGTTTAAAGCGTTCCCAGTCACCCCACGAAACCATATACCCGTCGTCAATGATTGCCATATTAGTTAGAATTTTATCATTTATGTTTGCCATGAGCTGAAAGTTTTCCTTAAGAGTATACTCGTCGATGTTTTCGTAGTAATGATACCATGAACACCATCCTACACTGAGGGGCTCTCTGACAATTCTCGCCTCACAGTGCCTAGCGACGCTTTCTAAGTATGTTGCCATCGGTTCATCAAAGTAAGACCCGCGGGGAAGGATTTGTCCATAGGCCCAGTCAGTGTCTATAGCAGATTTGGATATCATCGCATCACAATTGCAATGCATTTCTATTTGACGCAAAGCTTTGTCAACACCAACAATACCGAATTGGTGCTTTTGCGACAACCAACCCATCAACACTGCGTTTCCTCCGTTTTCATCTAAAATTCTTTCGTCAAAGTCTAATTGACTTGAAAAGCATGGTTCACCTCGATAAGTCAAACACGTAAAGAACTCAGACTTATAAAAGGTTGACCTTCTAGACTTAAAAATGGAGCTGCTTTCATGTTCAGACGATCTACTAATGAAACCGGGAGGAGGAAACTTGCCCCCTCTGTTAAACGCTTTTGAAAGAAATCGAGGCATGGCACTATTTGGTCTGCGTTTACCCTTTGAAACACTCCCCGCAAAAGACCACGACTGATAGCCGTGACAATATATGTGAGACGGGCCTACATTGCCGCTAGGTAAATCAAGATTTCCATCAAAAATTGTTACTGATTCAATCGCAATGAAATCATCTTTGGGAACTGTTGCTTTCCACAAAATGGGAGGGCAAGTACTAGATAACAATCAGCTTTGCAATAATTGCTTCTTCGCATGTTTATGATCACGCTTACCTTATTTGAATGTTATCATTAGTTTTCGAAGAAGCCTTTGGTACGGCAAAAATAACGGAAGGATTCTCTGCGATGTAAGCGCCATTCGAGTTTGGCCATTTCCCACGTTCTTTCGCAATAAGTACCACTTCTAAAGCAATGCAAGCTCCAACTCCTTTTATAAATATATCAGATGAAAGGCGATTTACCTTATCGATATCGCCATATGAGTAAATTTCACGAACAAAATGGACTTTGCGTGATGGTCGTAGGCAGCACATTTTGGACAAAGAGTGTTGTGCAAATCGTTTAAAACAGTTTGGAGTTGACGTAAACTTCGGAAGAGCTTGATAAGCTGGTCGATAAGTGATTTCCAATATCAAACTTGATGTCAAACTCCAATCACATCTTGGTACATGGCTTTCTACGCTGCTATGGGAATTGGAGTAAGACCATGCTACATTTCTTCGATATGGATCACAAGCGCCGCCTTCAGTAGGTGAATGTATTTGAAATCGCCATCCGGACCAAGAATTTAACATTTGTTCATTAAAATCCTTCATATTAGAAGCATTAACGTCATACATTTCTTCCCTGCTTTCCAATAGCGAGGAAAGCATTTCTGGTTCTTGGCGTATTGTTGATACCTTCCCGGCAAAAGATACCGACATTTTGTCAGTAGATTCAAAAATAAACCCAATATAATAAATAAACCACGATCCGTTTCCAGCGAAAGAAATAGTTAATATAAAACAATCAATCCTCTCTGTAGCGAGAAAGAAAGAAAGAAATAGAGTGAATTTTCAGGATTGTAACTTGTCATGTAAAAATCGGATGAAGAATCTTTCTTGACTCCTCCTCGTAGACGTCTAGGTCAATCAACAACCACACAATCCACAGGAAACTCTCGAACTAACTTTTATACGTACCAACAAAAATCAAAATAACCAGATTTAGTTTAAAAGTAAATTGCAATTAAAATGGATGGGAGGAAGAGGTAGGTCCTGACTCCTGACTGAAAAATATTTGCAAGAAAGATCCACCCCTGTGCATCGAGTATCGAACGCGTACATTTTTCTTTTTTCAAACTGTCATTACAAAATTTAGAACTCGCCTCCACCTTCATTTTTCTGTGCACAGCGTATCTTGATAAGAATGTTGTTGTTGTTCAATGTATGAAGTCTGCCGGTAGTGTAGCATCTTTTCCATTTCAACTCTGCTAGACAAATCAGTGCAGTAATAGAATCGCCAAGCGCTTGCTGAAGCAGTGTTTATTCCACCTCTGAAGTTGAATTACACATGAGCACATGAGTGAAGAATACTTCAAACCCACATCTTGGAAAATTCAAAATATTTTCAAGAAACAAGATGGCCTATTCCGGAGTAAGATTGCTGACAAGTAATTTATAAACAATAATGATCCTTTAATTATGGTTTATTGCTTTTTTTAACACCCCAACCATTGAATTCAAAACCAATGCATGTTCACAAAATATCGTAGCTTTAAGTTTCTCTATGACAACATAAACTTCCAAATTAGTGTTAGGGATTTTGGCAGCAAACAAGTGCCTCCGGTCGTTTGATTCAAATTGAGTCAAATTCACATGCTTCAGTACCCGTGAAGGAATACGAGAAAACCACTCCTGATCACCCGTTCCATTCCCACTAAAATTGAAACTTGACCTTTGGAAACCTGTCAAACATGAAATTGTCCGATCAAAATCTCCATTGAATTCACTAGAACGCAAAACTTCACCCATCGGAGGTTTGATTTCTGCTGAATACGTTTCTGCACCTGTCTTAATATCAAATTTTACTGAGATTCTATTTCCGCTAACAGAAAGAGAAGGTCCAAAATCAATTCCAATGATTGAAAGAGCCCCCTGATTCTTCTCAAGTTTTGATATTTCCGGAGGCAGAACAATTTTATTTACACCCAGCCCCCCACGTTGTAATATACGGACATGACGAAGGACAACACCGTCAGATCGTTTGTTTACGAATTTTATCTGCACGCACATTGACGTTTTCACGGATAACCGTAAAATTCCAAGCTCGCGTTTCATCGGGTCTCCTCGAATAAAGCGATAAACAACCGATAATCCGCTGCTCAATTCAGGACGTAATAGCTGATACCAAATGCTACAACTATCATCTAAGCTGGTTGTAGTCTTCTTTACTTCTATACCTTTGGGGGCCGAGGGCATGACGAGGCCCTGAAATTGATTTGCGAGATTGGATATCTCATATGAATTCGTGGTTTGAGGATTCGGAGAAGAAGAACCAATGAGGATATTATCCTCAGCATGACGATCAACTAAGTCTGGCATTAGAATCAACTTTCCTTCCTCGGCTGTCGGCGAGCTGATAGAAAAGTCATCGCCGCTCGAACTACTATCGGAAGAAGAATCATCGGATGATGACTGCTCTGAACTTTCAGCAACACTTTCGTCACTGGAACTACTACTGCTGCTTTCACCCTCTTCAGATGACTCGTCGTCTGATGAATCACTACTTTCAATATAACTTGTCTCGCTACTCGATCTAGACGAGCTATCGTCTTCGTAGAATGTGTCCTTTTCTCCGGCATCTTCGTCAATCTTCGATTGTTGCTTGAGAGGTGTCGGATCGAGAGTTTTCGGATCGCGCAGAGAAGTGGTGCTTGCATGAACTGCCCATTCAGGAAGCGGAATATACGTTTTTCCCGCTCGATGTCCGACAACGTTACTCAACGAACCGAATCTACCAGCACCATCACCGCTCCGTTCAAATGGCCAAAAATTAGGCATAGGCTTCCCTTGCAAAAAAAATTGCCTATCAGAATGAAAGACTTCATTTTCTCTGTTGACCGCGTCGAGAGGAACTGAATTGTTGTCAGTACCAAGCAAATTACCAATAATCATATCGTGTTGAGAACGATTGGACCCGCCCACTAAGGAATTTTCAAAACGCGCTCTGTCTCGAACATCTGCATCGGCATCATGTTGGCCCAAACTTAAAATGTATTCACAAATACTTCTCGTTTTCTCTGAAAACTTGTTCTTTGTCTTTCGCTCACTATGACTCAAAAAAATTTTACTAGCCAAATGCAATCCCTGCAAACGAACGATGGGCTGGAGGGAGGAAAATGACTTCGCGACTAATCTTAGTAGCTCATTTGTTACTTCCACCTCATCACAGTCCAAATCTAAACTTGACATTCCACGATCTCGTGCCTCTAAAACCAACCATTCTCCTAAAATCCACAAAGATGAAGCAACTGCTTCCGGTGTCAAGATATCCGTAACATCATCTTCATCTTTTTCTTCCATAGATGGAGGCAATTCTTGATGAGCGAGATTTCTGACAAGAAGTACGACGATTCGTTGCATAGCAATTTTTTTAATTTTGTTTGGGTCAGGTATCAAAGATTCTTTCAAATTAAGGGATAAATACGACATTTGCAGCAAACTACAGATAACTGAAACACATTCTCCTACAATTAAGGAATCTTTAGACCACGCTGTTAAAGTTAAGAGACCGGAGAGGCAATCAAGTGGAAGCTCCCGTTTAATGTCTGAATGGCTGTCAAATTCCTTGTTCATATGAGACAAAGCAATACGACCGATCGCACGAATGGAAGCGCGAACAAATTTCTTGTCATTATGGCGTGTGTAAGTTCTGATTTCTGCAAGAACAGCAGCAAGAGATTGTTGGTCAATAGTTAATGAAACAAGAATGTCAAGCTTTAAAAGCCGTGTAAATGATGGATCCGTAGCCTTCACAAAAAAATCGGCAAGAAATGGAGAGAATGCAGAAGGGCATTCAATACAAAGATCACGAATTGTATTCAGGACTACAAATTGTATTTCGCGGTTATCTCGATGAATTCGTACAAGAGCTTTACCAAAAGCGGCTCGAACTTTGATACTTGATACTCCACAGTGATATTGAAGTGAACAAACAGCAAGGACAACGCCTGAATTCCGTGATTTCAGCAGGGGTAATGCAGATTGTACAAGTAGACGATGATCTTCATCAAGAAATTCATCCTCGTCCATTTCCGCTAAATCAATATTTGCATTCATCGGGTTAGCTGAAAGATCCGGAGCAAATTCTTCCTCAGAAGATTCGCCTTCAACTATTTCATCCTCGTCGTCGGAATAAAACCCTTTTCGTACAACTTCTTTCTTTTTTGGTTTCTTCGTGGAAGTCGTCGGGGATGCTCTCTTCGAAAAAGCTGTGTGTTCTCCACTTGGAAACGGGCTATCCCGGGTTGAGATACTCTGTTCAATACAAATTACAGGCGGTTTCCTTTGTCGTCTTTTCAAAGCATCTATTTTCTCTGCGCTTCCATCCTTAGGACGCACAAAATTACTTCTGCAATATCGCGTCAGAACGTCAATCGTTACAATTTGACCCCATTCGTCCATATCTGTCAATAAATGACACAACTTTCGATAACAGCCATGCAGCAAATCAAATTTTTGAGGGCAAATTTCGACGAAAGTGGTCATCGCACTACTCAGTACCATAGTGATCATTTCAGTGTTAAGCAAATTTTCCAGCATTTGAATTAAAATACGTTTCTGACCATTTCCTTGAGATGCGCTGTCACTCGAATCGGCATCGCTATCAGAACCATCTCTGCTGTCATCTTCATCATCTCCAAAGGCAGCAAGAATATGATAATGTAACTTCGAAATCGAATTCGCAGCACACTTTCGAACATAAGGGCTGTTATCCTGAATACATTTCCTTACTGCCAATATCTGAATTTGGAGAATATCCGGGACACGAATGCACGTCAACACACGTAACGCCAAAGCTCGAATAAGCTGTTCTGCATCCGCCAGACCTCGCTGGAACGAATTAATACTCAATAACGCCATCTCTCGACATTGTGTACTATAGTCGGCATATTCGACAAGGTACATATAAGTCATCTTCTTAATTTCCATATTCGAACACGAGACCAACTTAACCACATCCGAAAAGAAACTTGACACATCCCTTCCCTTACTCATCATCGCGAGAAGCCATTTCATGCCTTGCAGCAAGGACGCTGTGGCTGTCACGCTAAGGGTAGATCCCGTATTATAACTGCTAAGGGACGTCTTAATGGTGTTTGGATGGATGCTCTCTTCGAAGAAGTGAGCATCGCCACCACCTGCATTGGTGAGTTTGTTATCGATGTAACTTACGTTGAGGGAGGATAGGGGATTTACGAGGGAATCTGTAAAGGAGGTTATATCTGTCATGGTTTTAGAGGTCAAAATGTCGAGGAAACTGTGACAAAAAACGTAAAATATTAATAAATGCACCGGATCATCTTACTTGGTGTGTTTGGTGTTACCGGTACTCGGATCCGCGTGGATACACGATACGGAGGGTAGCTGAAATGCGAAACTTGATATCTCCCATATGCTCACCCGCAGTCCCTAGATTCTATATCAAAACAATAAAATAAAAGCATACAGTTTAAAAAAAATAATAGTACAAGAGTAGTAAAAGCATACAGTTCAAAAAAAAAATATGTATTAATACCAGTATATCAATGAATTTGATAATAAATCTTTCAAATTGTCTAAATTATAATTTGCGCGCGTTCTTTTTGAAAGCAGAGTACAATCTCCTTTCAATATCAAAAGTCAGATACTCCGTGTGAAACGAACGGAAAGTTTTTGAGAGGAAAATTTATTTGAAATTCTAAGGTCTAGGAAAACATTGACACTATCGTCAAAATCAACAACAGTTCGAAAGAAGTCAGTATCTACTTGTATAAGAGAATGCTCGCGGAAGCTTAATCTGACGAGGAATTCTTCGCTGCTGCGTATGCATCAACCACTTCTTGCACATCTTGTTTTGATCCCATTATAATAGGGACGCGTTGGTGCACGTAGTCAGGTACAATTTCCATGACTCGTTCGGTACCGGTGGTAGACAGACCACCAGCCTGTTCGACGATATAAGACATTGGAGAACCCTCATACAATAATCTAAGTTTCCCATTGGGACTCTTTTTATCAGCAGGATAGCCAAAAACACCACCATAGAGTAGAGTTCTGTGAACATCTCCAACCATCGAGCCAATGTATCGCGATGAAAATTCTTTTCCACTTCGGCCTGTTCCTTTCCTCCATCCATCGACGACCTTTTGCAGAGGTTCATCCCACATCCACATCTTCGACTCATTCATAGAATAAATAGAGGAAGATTGTGGAATTTCTATCCGCGGATGCGACAGCACAAACTCGCCAATATTTTCGTCTAAGCAAAATCCGTAAGTTCCATCACCAAGGGTTAAAACGAAGAAAGTGCTGGATGAATACAGACAGTACGCTGCTGCAACGAGCTTTGTTCCTGGTTGAAGCGTGTTTGCCATGCAAACTGATTCGGCCTGCTGCTCGAAGTTATCGAAATCGATTACACATTCACCATCATGCTCATAAATACCAATGATGGTGCCGGTAGGTATACCTGCATCAACGTTTGATGATCCATCGAGGGGATCGAAGACTGCGACAAACATATCACCTTGATCATACATGACTTCTTTTTCATCCATGGCACCCACAATATCAACTGGTGCATCCTCCTCCTCACTAGCTAAAACGCCTAGCTGTCCTGTAAACCGGAGTGCTCGCTTCAAAATATCATTTGTTATCACATCTAGTTTCTTCTGATCTTCGCCCTGAACATTAACCTCACCCTGATACCCTAATGTGTCTGACTTTGGTAATTGCGATCTTTTGACAGTATTTGAAATTGCCTTACAGGCTGTGGCAATGGCGTTGAACAAACCGGTCAATTCCAACTGTTCTGGATTATTACGAGCAACTTCATCCATAAACCTTGTCAACGTTACACCAACAGTATCACAAACTTCGTCAAAAACCGGAGTTTTGAGCTGGCGTGTTTCACAGCAATCGTCGTCGAGAACAAACTCTCCATTAGTTTCGGTAGAAGTTGAAGAAACTCGGCTCACTCTAGATTTATTTATGCCTCGGTCAGCCCTTTTTGCAAATGCAACATTAAAGGCATCCGTTACCGACAGATAATAAAATAATAAAAAGGCGTTCAACTTCATGTTTGGATGCTATGTAGGAATGAAAATCAAATCACGTATTAGCAAAGTATATCCAATCATCATCTCATGTACCAGCACCAGTTCCGCTTCTTTCCGCAATGTCACCAACCATAACTGGCACTGGCACACTACAAAATATGGTTCCTAAACTGCACCACCATCTTTCCCACCACCCCCTAGTCGAACCATAGTCGAACAATCGAATATGTATATACCTACTATATACCTATATACCTATCTATCTATACGTGTATATACTATTATACATATATATATATAGGTAGGTCCCCTCCAAAACAAAAGTCACATACATTCACCGGTACGAACGTCCGTCGCTTACCTGTGCGTCTATGCGTGTGGTTAGAAATGGTGTTGTTGTTGAGCCAAGCAACAGCCGGTATTCATTCACGGAGAAACTTCTCCTCGACGAGATTTGTGTGTGTTCTGTGTGTTGAAGTTTGATTTGTTGATTTTTCTTGGTAAAAAACTCTTTCCCCTCTCTCTCTTTTCTCTTTTCGCGATGACACCACTTACCCCACACATTGACACTTGACACCGGACACCGGTCGGGAACTCTTACGTAACTGCCCATAGAGAAGTTAAATATGATATAATGGGATCGCATAAGTTAATGCGATATCATAATTGGACGTTATATATCGGGCACAACAACAACAACAACACCAACAACACCAACAACGAGAAACGAGACATGACAAAAGACAACTACTCGAAGGACATGCAGCGTACAGTCTATACTGTCGAGTATCAACTGCACATTGTATTATAAATATGGACAATCCATATCGTTTTCTTTTCAAACGATGTGTGTGTGTAGAGAAAAACCTCTCAGTTCACGTGAGGCGTTTGTAAAAACAGTATACCGGTATAAATAAGCCCGTAAAACATGCTGTACATGTTCTAATAGTATCGAAGAAAGAAATTTTTTCGCAGAGAGACGGTCAAACGATAAAAATGCTTATTCCAGCTCTTTTCTTACATATAACATGGGTTGATTTTACGTACATGGTTAGGTCAATATAGAAAAACAAAACAACTTTGGATTCGCAGGTGACTGAGTGCTCTACTAGATCTACAAATCAATCATAAAGCTTTGTTACTGAAACTTGTAGAAAGCATGTCCATATGGAACTTCTTCGTATGCATCCCGACTCCAAACTTGGTGTGCAGTAACTGGTTGGAATGCATCCTTGTCAAATTCAAACTTGGCATACATTGTCAAAGCTCTGGAATCACCTTCAACTTGAAGGATCATCATGTTCTGATGTGAGATAAGATCGTCCCCAATGTTTGTTGCGTAGCTATTTTGACGGATATCAGTCCATACATGACTGTCAGCTTGTGCTGCATAGAACAGAATATCTGGATATTTCATTGCAATATCTGTAAATGCATCGTAAAGAGGTTGGAATGGTTCTTCGATAGCCTCTCCAGTAAGGGCCTCAGTCTTCGAAGCAAGGTTCGTCTTGTTGTAATACTCCCCAATTCCATCCGATGGGAGGTGTGATGTAACACTTCCATAAACATTAGTAGTCCAATAGTGAGCATGGAACAAAAAGACAACACTGGAGAGACCGTCCGCATCAGCCTTAGCAGCACTTTGTTCAATCCAATCAAGAGCGCAGTCTTTGGCGTTAAGGTACATTGCCAAACGGTCTTCAAGTGGATCCACAGCATCTTGATTTGGATATGTGGAACTTCCGGTCTGATCAGCAAGGTACCATTGCGATCCTAATACTTCAATTGTTGCAACTGCGTAGCCTTCTTCTACATGTGCGTAGTACTTATCAAATGCACAATCATATGCGTCAGATGTACCAGGGATAGTTCCTTCCATCTCATGGGAATCTACTTTATATTGTCCTGTAAGATCAGTACCCTCAGCATTACTAATTCCGAGGTCAGAGATAAGGAAATCACGAGCCTCAGCGGCCTTGTAGTAGTCAGCTTCACGAGGAGGATCACGAGATCCATCACGATGACAATCATTCAATTCGTTGTCTCCTGGTGAATATAATACCATAGCGCCAGTTTTGGAAGCAGCTTCGATCATTTTGTGTACAGGTGGGGTCTACATATTCGCGTGTAATAGAATTATTATGAAATGAAGTTCGGCCATTGAAAGTATTAAAAAAAGGAAGGAAAGAAAATGAGAAGATCACGCATTAATAATTCCCTTCTTTTCCTTCACTTAATCAAAACTTACCATGATATTTTCATTACATGGAGCAGCACCTGCCTTTGTATCACCAACATGAACCATAATAGCACATGATTCGGCCATTTCCTCAACGAGCTTTTCCCATTTTAATATGCCACTAGTTTCATCATCAGGATTTACATATGGTGTACACCCGACAACACACAATCCACCAGATTTCGCGCCCTTTCCACGTTTATCTATCTTTCCTTTCCCTGCTTTTCCTTTCAGAGCGCGTAATGATAGTACTGATTGGGCACTAATCAAAAGGAAAAGTAGCGTGATTATGGACCTCATATTCTTTACTTCTTTTTTGGAATTGCAACATGTAACAACAAAATTTTGTGCCACATACACAGTTTCACCAAGAACGATACCAAGATTTTCCTCACATCAGATTCATGTTCGATGTCAAATTTGTAGAATCTGAAGGAATCTTGTTTTTACGTTGCTAATCATTACATGTACTTACAAAAATTGACTTTTTTCGTTTAGGGTTCTCAATTTTGGCAAGAGATGAATAAAATGTGTCATGACTTTACGACCAGTATTGCGTCACCCCTCCGCTGGGGGGAGTCGAAAGTTCGGGAAAAGTTTTTATATATAAATGTATTACCAAGTAAAAAATTAACGTAAAACCTACAGTAACAACTATTAATAAATAATCTTTCAAAAATTAGGTGATATTTGTTACTACCACCTATGGTAGTATTTAGCCACACTGCCGTTAGCAACACATGACGACACAACGAACGTCGACGTGTCACCCCAAGACTAGCGGTCACTACAATAATCTCATAATTATTATAAGCTGATCTTAATGACCACAGCTTCATCTTAGTAATACAGCTTATAAGTTATCAACCTAT
>Ga0209092_10000903_pt1 | contig 30022 bp, 17 predicted proteins | sample FraStrMetagenome_FD_187446 | JGI IMG/M metagenome (GOLD analysis project Ga0209092, IMG submission 187446) | Marine eukaryotic phytoplankton communities from Arctic Ocean - Fram Strait ARC3M Metagenome (SPAdes) (version 2) | ecosystem: Environmental > Aquatic > Marine > Oceanic | place: Fram...
ATATCTTGATCAGTTTTGGCAAGATACGAAATAGGCAAGTCCCGTAAAAATTGATCTTTGTAATTGAACTCATGCATCTGATCATAAAGGGTTAACGCATAGGCGAAATTTCCTCTCGCTTGTTCAAGGCTCTCCTTCATTCGGTTAGTCATCGTGCGAGGTCTGGAGGATCGTCTTGGGGTCGCAGTTGTCTCAGGAATTGGCTCCACAATGTCGTCAATAAAGTCATTTTCTTGATTTTGTGCAGAATTTTGAAAAATTGGAGGATGAATATTTTCATCCGCAGACTGCTCAGAAGGTTGTTTGTCATTCATAGGTTGCTCCCTCACTTCCCTTAAGCCCTGGAAAGAGTCTTGGAAGGTAGGTAGATCCGATTTATTTGCTGTTGTTCCATCAAAATTTACTAAACCTTCTAATTTTTGCCATAAAATGGTGGCCTTAGGATTACTGGCTCCTGGATGCACAGTCTCAAAGAAAACATCATGTTGGATGTGAAACTGTGGCGAGACTTGACCTGTCTCAAGATTAAGGACCATTGAAATGGATCTGGCATGCATTGGTGACTTCCCAAGGTAAGCTCCTATTCTTGATCTGCTATTCCATTTGCTGATTTGTTTTCCATTTTGCAAATCATTGTGTAATGCAAAAAAAGGGCAGCCCTAGACATGGAACTCCCTCAGAGATGGTAGCACAGGCACTCCAGTGAAGCGTTCGATCATGGATGTGCCTTTTGAGTCACTAGGTAAGTGAATCATGACATAGTTTGCTTCGCTTAGCGCATATGGCCACAAACTAACATGAATTACTCCTTTCCATCTATTCTGGGCATGGGTTAGGATAGTTCTAGCTATCTCTTGTAGATCTCTGATTCGTTTCTCGGCAATTCCATTTTGGAAATGGGAGTTCACGCCACAAAATGATATGGACTGATGTTCTGGTTAACATCATCCATGAAGGCATTGTCTGAGAAGCGTCCATTATCTGCATGATAATGCTTGATGGTAACATTATGCTTTCTAGCATATGCTTCAAAAGCATGCTTATATTTGACTGTTTCTTTGGAGGTAAGTGCCAATTGTAAATAGACAAAACTCAGTCTACTTGCATGATCAACATAAATTGTTGCACAAGTATATCTTTGTCTTGTCAATCTTCCCTTCAGGTGACCGATGAAACCTGGAGTAGTGGACTCCATTTGATCGACAGGAACACAGGCTACATGTATGGAGGTAGGGTGTATGTTGCTTCGATTTGAGGGCTTCCTCCAAACATGCAGCTTGCGCATTTGGGACTTTTGATTTTGGCCAACTTCTTAGGAATGATCCCTAACACTGCCATTAATTTTAATTTCTTGAGAGAAATATGATTCAGGCGATAATGCCATCGGAGTAGCTTGGCTTGATCCGATGAGCGTACAGGTTGGCATCACCATCAGGTACAGAGACATTATTGAAATTGATGTTCTTCATACTTTCTATGTCTATTTCTTCCTCACTAATATTTGTTTTGGATGGTCTGCATATCAAACGGTTGCGAGGCCTATCTATACTCCTCCTCCTCATAAATATATCAAATTTGGATAAGCCATTTGCAGATCTGAAAATAGCCACATTTTTGCCTTTCTGGAGAGTCATGGTTCGCGAATAATTGCATTGGTTCCAGAACAGAGTGACTTTGTCATGATAGGTCGCACACCAGGTACCATTTCGTTTGGGAAAATGATCACTTGCCGATTGAATCCAATGCTGGGGTGATAGCAATCGCATGTCGGTATCTGGAACACAGAGAGCATCTTTCTTAATGGTAATGGAATGAATTTTGCCATCATCATCTTCTATTTTCCATCTAGCTTTACCTGTACCAAATATTTTTAATTTGCCAGCAATTCCAGTAAGAGATCCATCACATTCCTTGATTGGACTGGACCTACAAAATCTTTCAAGTTATTGGAAATACACTTAGATGAGTGATTATCAATTCCAATTTTGAATGAATCAGTATCAAAGTGTAGTTTTTGATAAGTATTCCCAGCTTTGCTTTGCCTGCATTTGATGTCTACATATTGAAAAGTATTTTTAAAATCATTTCATTTATACTTTCTGTCAATGACAATAGGTTGATTTTGACGTTGATATACCAAAAAACCTGCATCCAGAGTTGTACAATTGTCTTTTCTAGCTACCAGTTATTTCATTTAGAATAGTATCTTCTTTGCTTCCAAATCCCAGGTCGATGTCTATTTGGATTAGACCAGTATCGCTTGCGACTTGAAGTAACTTTAGAGCTTCAATATCTCCTCCTTTTCTTTTGTTTCATTTTGAATTTTACTTTCTCTCTCAATTTAATTGTAAAATAAATTATCATTAGAACCAAGATAATAGACTGCAATAGAAAAATTGAGTCATTAATCATGATTAGAATTAATGCCGTGATTAAGTTCGATATCACGAGAGGTAAGAGAGATGCAACAAAAGACTGGAATGAGTGGAAGTCAAGTAGTCATTCTTCGAGAATGACCTGCAAAGCTTTTGAAATTTCTTTGGAGATGCTATAGGAATTGGTGTCCTTCTCTCTTTCAATTCGAAGTTTACATTGCTCATGGGTATGCAAAGTTCATGCCATATGGTCTTCACACCAATGATAGGTCTTGTCATCCTTGGATTTAGACTTGGGATCATCTTTTCCAGGTGGTACTTTCTTCCAAGCACAGTCTTTTTCATCTTTGATTCTAGCTTTCAGTTTTGGTTTGGACTTTTGCTTCTTGGACTTATCTGGCTTCCTTTTATTCTATCTTGAATGCGGATTGATATTGTTTGTTAGCTTAAGCCTTTTTTTAAAGCCTCAAAGGAAGCAGTAAGGGCCACGATCTTTTCTTGATCAGCAGAGGGTTTATTCCAAGTTCCTGCTTGCTTTAACTCCATGAATTTGGTGAGTCCCTTTGATAGGATCTCATCAATACTCATGTTCTCACCCTCATTATATCTGTCGATGAGGCGTTGGATATAGGAAATGAAGTTGCTATCTGAACATGCCAGATATCGTTTAAAGAGATTCGCATAGAGATCTTGGGTATTCTCTCCTCAATATAGAAGATCATGTTGTTTTTGTCTGACATATTGGTTGAATTTTTTAATGTTGCTGACAACCGAAATCATATAGGAATCCAGCTCAGTCAGTGATAGTCTAATGAAGGTAACAATTCCTCTAGTGTCCGTAGATGCTTTGATCATCAAGACCTTGAAAAGGAGAGGTTTAGAGTATATACCATTCACAGTGTAGTTATCTCCTTCAATCAAGATTTTGGCTCTCCCCGCGTCAGATTAGGAGGCCATGATGCAAACGTACATCTGGTAAGAATTCTGTGCTTTCCTATTATGTTCTTGCACATAGGTTAACGCATCGTCACGAACTTCTTGCAGAGTAATGGTACCATGCTGAGATAACAGATTTTTCTGAGAGATTGTTAGGATATTGGTTACTCCTGAGTTCCAGCCTGCCATCACTGCACGGTTGCTGAGAGTCTCGATGAACGTTTGGATAGATTCTTCTTCAACATCAAAGGTGTATTCCAGGTAAGTCGTAACTTTGCTGAATAGTTTCTGCCCTGCTGATGTACTGTAATCAATAAACTCGTCAGGGTTGAGTCGCGCAGGACTTAAAGCAAAAATAGGTGCTGCGGCAGCAGCAACTTGAGGGTTCATGCCTGGAGGTAATACTGCAGCATTTGCAGCGGCAGCTGCTTGGTTATCCATCGGTAGATAGCGAAAATCTGATCGTAGATATACAATCTTGATTGCTGTTGCGCTTTGAAATCCACTTTGCGCAGAGGAAGCGTGTGAGACTTTTATAAAACAGAGGTTTCTATTTTGATAAAAAGTATAAATTGTGTGTTTTAGTTTACAAATTGTTATCTATGAAATTAATTTAAATACATTGAAATTTGTGATTGATGCTTTAAAAACTCTATTCGAAAGCTCCCAAAATTCACTATCTGTATACAAATCATTTTACAATGATCTAATTTTGAGTAGTTCAACGTTTAGAACATAGATCTCAAAATTGTCATCTTAAAGAATGTTGTCCTAACTTTGCATTTTGTTATCGTTTTATAATGGATCATGTTATGATTGACTATTCTTCTCATTTAGAAACATATAGAGTAAGTCATAAAACAAAAATAAAAGAAAAAGGACCGGTTCACTTGATGCTCACAAATTCGTTTTGATCTTTAGATACGAAAGATCCAAAGATACTGAATTCCTAAAAATGTGACGTCATGTCACAGTGATGCTCAACAGCAGCTGAGAGGACTTTCTTTCACCGTTCATCCTGAAGCTCCACAAGATGACACTTCCCACACTTCCCACAATTCGAACTTTTACTTAACAAGAGAGTGATTATATTTTTCGAAGCCCTAAGTGATCTACGTTAAAGACAAATATATTTACGAAATAAAATGGCTATTCGATGCTGGAAATGCCATTAGTTATGAGTTTTCTTTTTTTGGTTGCGATGGGGGACTGAGGCGATTTTTTGGGACAAATTTTCTTTGGTTGGGATGGGAGATTAAGGCAATCTTTTTCTTGGGATGAGTGGCTTTCGATATCGACATATACAAGAGAGTTTTTATCCGGGACGAACGGTTTTCTCTCGAAAGTTTTTTTTTAATTAGTTGAAGAAGGGTAAGTATTAAAAGAAGTTGAAGGAATAGATGATAAAGCAAATCAATAGGTTCCGGGGGCTGAAGTTACGAGTAGGGAGAGGGTTTACAGATGGGCACAATTCTTGCTAGTAGTACCGCTACCAATACTTTCGGAGTCTTTTTTTTTGTTATTTATAGCAATTATATTTTTTCGGAGTAAAAAGAATGTGATGCTTATCCCTCAGAGTTTCTACGCAAGTATTAACGAACTGAGCCCATAGTCAGTCATCACGTATATTCTTTTGTTAGACCGTGCAAGGTTCTTGGCCACAGTGCAAATTTACCCCATCACGTTAAACTAAAACATTACTACTACTACTACTCCACTACCCTATCTTCTCTGGCGCAGTTCAGGCCGGACATTGGCACCTGGTTGTTGTTCAAAAATCTCACAGATCATGCAATGGTTGGATATTAGACTCATTGAATACAGAACACGGACAATCAGAAACTCACCGAAAGATAGAAACAGCTTTTCGCCCAGGACGATCTCGATTCACGTGGCATCGGAAGACATGTCGGCTTCAGACGGAATTGGAATGCGGAATCAGAGTTATCTACGGCGTCATGAAAATGATTCATTCAATCCGGGACGGACACACCTTCCAAGAAGCCTTACACAGCGCTTCTCTAGAATCAATACCAACAGAAGATTACGTCTCGACTGCCATACGTGATGAAGTCGCTTCCCTCATCAACACCCATAGGCAGGGCATGATAGTTACGATCAGTAGACGTAGACGGGCACAAATACGGGATGAGTCTTCTAATCAAGGACGAATCAAACGACGAAAACGCAAAGCGATCAAACCTGCAGACATTATTCCAATCGAGGAAGAATCACGGACGACACAAAACACTCCAGTCTCATAACGCACCTCCTCCCACTTCCATTTCCCTTTTTTCTTTTTTTCTCTTTTCCCTTTTCTTTTTCTTTTTTGCTGCTTTTCTTTTTTTCCTTCTTTTTGGTTTCTGGGAACTCTCTATTCTTTGGACATGAACCAGTAATTTATGTTTAGCTTTCTGTAGGAGGCCCGCCCGCTTGAATCTTCTGAAGGTATTCTTGAAATACGCACGGACTGGTTCACTATTTCTAATGAAGTACAGGGGAGGAAATCCTGATAGGGCGTGGATTGGGTAATACGTCACAGCGCGATTTCCTATAATTACACGTTAAAAAATATAACATACATTACATTACTACTACTCCTCTACCGTGGTATAGAAGCCTTCAAACGAGGATGTTTGGGAGAAAAAAGTAATAGGAGAATTTTTCATACGTAGGTACGGTACGTCATCAAAAAAATTGTGAAATAGAAATAACGTCAGCACTCAACCTTCCGAATTCTATTTAAGAGCCATAGAAAAGTTTTTTATAGATGTTTCACTTCATTATTAGTTTGGTTCCTAAGAAAGCGAAGAATGTGACTTATGAATAAATCATACTATAGGTCACACATGCATTTTATCAAAAATTGATGTTATGCTACGTTTGAAAGATGTTTGTTTAGTTTTTTATTCCTTTTACTATGTTCATGTGAATGTGTGATTTAAGAATATTCATATTGGGTTAACTTACTTTGGTACGTGGTCGACCACAGCAAAGCAATAACTTTTTTTTTGCACATTGCAGGGCTAATAAGTTACCTTATTCGATTGAATCGTCGCCTGTTAAGGATAAAGAAGGGCAGAAAGAGAACTTGATATTCAAACACGATTTCTAAGTCGAAGCCCCTCACCATCATAGGAGAAGATTGACTCCCTATAGTTGTCCGATGAATCATTAGACATAATTTCAATCTTATTTTAAAACAAATGTTCTCTAAGATTTGTATCTTCCTGATCTTGTTGCAGTTATTACCAACAAGCACGGCCAAGATAATAATACCGAGAACCACAGCATCAAAAGCAGCAATAAAGAAATTTCACCCAATTCATTTGAAACATGCATCACATAAAAAAGTTTTTGAACTAAGTCGAGGTGGAAATATTGACGCGCCAAACGATGCTGTTGATGACCCATACGATGATAATCAAGAATCTCCCTCTAAACCAAAGCTGCTAAAGCCTAATTCTGGCTGGTCGCTTTTATCTGCTTTTCGGATGCATGAAGAAGCTCTCATAGAGATGGCAGATGACAGTGACGACAATGAAAATAATTTACGTGCAAAGAAAATTTCAGGGTCTAAAAAGAAACAAAATGCAAAACTTGTGCAGCAATCGTATGAAGAAAGGTTAATTCAAGATGATAAAAGCCGAAGAAGGACAATTGTTGGTGGTGCCGGTGTAGTAACAACGAATCAATCGAGTGCAACCAAAGAAGAATCTTTTACGAAAAAAGAAAAAGGATCAAATGTTAGTCTGTTAACACAGCGACAAAAATCTGCAAAGTTTACATTCAGCCCAGGGACAGTAGCTACTGCTGCAAGCAGGCTAATTAATGAATATGTTGAGAATGAATCTCCTGATGAGGTTGATTATGATTCATACGAAGAATATGAATATGATGATGATTTTAATATTGACTCGGATGAAAATGAGGTCAGTGAAAATATTGTTGAATCAGCTGGGACATTAGCATTACGTGAGCAAACAGTAACTCAGCACGTGGAAGTAATATCGTTGCATCCTGCTGATGATCTTCGAGAAGGAAATCGTATGGATAAAGGGCTTGGAAATAGTCGAAGGGAAAAATTAGAAAACATGGTAGAAGAGTCGCAAATGAAAGACATCAGGAAAATGTTTTTTCCTCGCCAACCTGTGACACGAAAGCAAATTTCAGTTTCTGTTAATGATGAGCAACATGTGGAAGAAAGTGACAACATCCAAAATTTGGCAATGAAACAAAGTAGGACCGTTTTAAGTCCTCTCTCAACTATAGAATCTAATTCGGAACCATTATTGTTGAAAGACAAACCAGACAAATTTCAAAAATCCGTACAAGAGAGTGCATTCGTGTCTTCAGGATATGTGAGTCTTATATTAATTCAATATTCTTGTATTTTTTATTGCATGCCAAATTTAACAATTTAGTTTGAAACTTGCAATGATGAATATGACACAGTGGAACACCATTGACAAAATGGCTTCTTTTGGTTTATCTTCTAATTATTCGTCTCTTCGTCTTTCTAAAAAGTTGCGTGGAGTTCGTAAAGCAACCGCAAGAGTCACTGGATTGCATGGCTTTGTAAGTGGAAAAACAGGTAAAAGTAATTCAAGAACTTCGCGAAGACGTAAAGGAGATTACCAAGATGAAGAATCATTGAACGAGGAAGCACTGGGAGTGATTCGGAGAAAAATTGCTGCTATTGATGATGCAAAAGAAAGACTTGGATCTAGGATCGAAAAAGACGAAGGTTTATTGAAAGGTCGTGCAAGTCAAAGAAAAGTGATTGTCACTGTCGACGATATGGAAGCCAATGCTAGGAGGGTTGGTGTTTGGAGAAGGCCATTTCGGTTAGGTCGTCGAGGCCGTGTGCAAAACGGTGGACTCGCACAATCTACAGAAGAAAATCTTGGCGAAGCTTACAATGTTGACATCCTATCACAAACCATAATGGGGGAAACAAAACCAGCCATGTCAGAGAATGAAATCACAATATCCGTTCAAGAAGATGAAATAAGACGTCAAAGGCGGGCAATAGAAGTAGCGGAAGATATTAAAAGAAAAGCAAGAGTCCAAGAAATTGACCGTCTCATTCTAGAAGGGCAGAATCAAATGGTAGAATTACAATGTGAAAAGGATTTTTTGCAAAGACGTCCAAATCCACTGTTCAATTATACATCGGAGGATGCACATAATGCCACAACGTCACGTGCATTCAATTTTCCACCATCGAGCCTCGTGGATGAATATATTGAAGAATTAAAAAGTACATGTAGATTGATAATGCTGGATCATACATCCTTATGGAAAGGTGAAAGTGAAAATAACGAAGACGATGAATCGATTGGGGATGATCTTTTCACACCTTCTGCAGATGCCAACAAATTATACATGAATGAAAACAATGGACACAGTCGACGAAAGAAAAGTAATAATAATTTGTTGGGGGGAGGAGGTAGCTGGCTTTTACGGCAGACGATTGGCAAAGGTGTAACCCTAGGAGAAAAGCTTGGGGAGACAGTGGAGGTTGCAGCATATCAAGCAGTATGTTCTGCTGTGATGTCAGTGCTTGCAAGGAGTATATCAGCAATGCATGGAACTAATGTTATGGAACACTCTGATATTCGGTTGCATCTTGATCAATCACCAGATTTACCTCCAGTTGGTAAAGACATGGAAGCAAATACTTATGCTCAGGATAAAATTAAGCAAGCAATTCAACGAGGATCAAAACGAAATAAAGGAAAGAACAAGCATTCGAAACACTATCCAGATGCAGCTTTTATTCAAAGAGATGCCGTAGCAGAAACATTGATTTCACATTGTCAGATATCAGCACCGCTGTTAAAGTTATTTCCATTGAACTGGCAACGTGCAATGTTGGCAAATATTATTACTCTGATTACAGCCATTACTTCCGATTTTTGCGCTGGGATGAAGTTTCAAATATTGGGACATGAGCTATCACTTTCCTTCCAGCCTATTACTGAAAAAGATGTCATTCGTCATATAGGTGAACGAAGTTTTAATAATCGCGGTTCGAAACCAGAAGAATTTGAATATGCAGTAAGTGTGACAGCACGGGATTTGAGTGATAAGATGACATTTTTGGATAGATGGCACCATAGAGTTCTTGGAAGTGGTATGCTACGAGCTCAAATTGGGAACTTAATAGCGAGGATTGTTTTGACGTTAGTGGATGATGTTTTATGTGGAGCAACGATGGATTTGTGGTCGGCGCAGGCAGGAGGACCAAGAGTCATTGCGGGACTTGAATATCGCTTAGACGAGGACAATAATAGTAGCAGACAATAAAAGAATAATGATGCAAACTTGGTCTCGAATGTGGTTTCAAAATGAGAAATGTTAACGAATAATTGCACAAATTTCATTAATTCATGAATACAAATTAATCTAATATTTGTTAAAATTCCAATTGAAATTGACTAGAGAGAGAGATGGAGAGAATACAATCCAAAAAATGATGATGTCTTCAATGGTATGCACATTCATATAGATGCAGGAACACCACTCATCTTTCATAAGTGACATAGTAAGCTATCATCACATTTTGGTGGTGGACGTGGTCAAAGGTTAGAAGCTGTCAAAATGGATTGTTCCAAATTCTTGCGCCATGTTCGAATAAATTAATTAAGAATAAATATAATTTCATGATTAGGAATGATTCAAAATGAAAATACAATATTTCATCTAAATAAAAATATCCGCGTTAGACTTCGTTGATTCGCCAACATCCTAAGCAAATCCCTCAACGTAGACTATGTCCAATGAGTATACTAAAAGGAAGGATTGGAATTAGCGCTTCCCAATTTCTAGAGGTTGTATTCAGGTGAGCATGGATGTAGGAAACTAACTATTCGATGACGAAGTGCACGAAGAAAATCAAATTACGGTAACTACGTATTTGAGGGGAGTGATCACTATGGACAGCAGGGAGGTCACAACGAAATAAGGATGGAGGGCACTAATTTAGATAGGATCTCCTCTGGAACAAAAAGAATTCACATACCTGGATATATATTATTTAGGAAACCGTCCTACGGCAATAGGCATCGCAGTCCGAAGATGTTTCAGACACGTAAATCAATATAATACCCTACATACGTACAGAAATAGGTAAATATGTATAAGGTTTGCAATGAAATTCTCTAAGGTATGTTATATAGAAAGTGCAGAATAAATGAGTAGTATTGTAGTAACTATGTAGAATATCTTACGCGAATAAGGTATCCTTTCATAGAATGAAACGCCGTTGCAACATCTAGAGTTCTTTGACAATCTGCACATAAGTTGGAAAGAAATCTCTATAATTAAGCGTGAGATACGAAATAGCTCGATCAGCAGGAGAGTTGGAGTGGATTAACGACATACTTTGAGTCATCCATAATCTCTCTTTTGAGGTTTCTGCAGATTGATACTGTGTCAAGTGTGATCCCCTCCTACGAAGCATTGATAGTATTGCATTCGAGTGGAAGTGAAGGGTAGGAGTGATTTCGACAGATTCCACAAACAACCATCTAAGTATCTTGTTGGGTGACACACCATAAGCTCAACGAAACGAAACGAATAGAAAGAAACATTGCAACATGGATTCTAGTAGAAACAACGGTGTTCCAGTCATCATAGCAGCATCCGCCTATACCAGCCCCAACGGAAGTTCTGAATCGCAAGTTCATGCTATTTCCGTGACACAACATCCTCAATCATGGACCGTCTTCCGTGAATATCAAGACTTTCTCAATGTGTCCAAAATTCTCTGTTCGATATCTCCTTCTTCTTCTTCTTCGAATGATACCAAAGTATCTCCATGTCCATCGTTTTCCACTGCGTCGGATAATAGAGATTATATTCAATCCATCACAAGTGTTCGAAACTCCTTACAAAATTGGCTGACGAGTATTTTGCAATTTTCAAACGTGAGAGAAAGTCAAGCCATTCAACACTTTTTATGTCAAGATGCCAATGTGGTCCCCCCTCAATATCAGGAGTTGGCCTGGGTTTCCTTCACACCCATTCCTGGTCAACAACAAAGCTCCAATAATACTCAACCACAACATCAACATCAACATCAACAACAACATCAACAACAGCAACAGCAACGGCCACAGTCACAGCAACGTCATTCACAAGCACCTCAATCAATTCAAAACGCACCTGGAAATAATTCCTCCAATCTCATGTCCAACAATGGTCGTAATTCCTCTAGCTTGGATGAGATGGAAATGGCCGATATGTTTGGTTGTGACGAAGAAAATGATGAACTGGATGAAGCTGGAATGACCGAACATGATGACGACGATGATGATATATTGGACTATTCCGCATCGGTGCGGTATCAACCAACCTCCGAACGAATCACGCAGGAAGATGCTATGGAAATACAGGAAGCTGGAGAAGAATGTGAAATGATTGAGGATGTTGGTTCCTATGCTCAATCTCTGGGTGCATCGCATTTAGGGAGATCACTACAGCTTCAAGCGGAACATATGCGGCAATTACAACACCCACACCAACGACAGGATCCACCATATCCTCTAAAGCCACCACCACCACCACAGCAAGGTCTCACCTTGGGGAAAAAAGAGACTTCGATTGGAGGTGGTATTGGAGATGCTGTGCAGGGATCAGCTGCTATGAAGGCTACAACTACCCAACCGACTGTCCCTGGTTTAGGTGATAGTTTTCATCAAAATCCGACAGTCTCAGCTCCCCGTCTTGATTCCTTCATCATGATCAAAGTTATTGGTAAAGGATCTTTTGGTACGTCTTTTCAATGTTGCAAATTCTACAATCCGACGATATCCTTCTTTCCATGGCTTGGTGATATTAACATTAACCTCCACCTTTTCCTCTAATCTCTTTTTTCTTCGAATTCTTATAGGAAAAGTATTTCTAGTACGTGAAAAACTAAGTGGTGAAATGTTTGCACTGAAAGTATTGAGAAAGGATAATATCATAAAACGTAACCAGGTAGAACATACACGAACAGAACGAAGTGTCTTGGGATATGTCCAACATCCCTTCATTGTTGGATTAAACATGGCGTTCCAATCGAAAGATAAACTATACTTTGTATTGGACTATTGTGCTGGTGGGGAACTCTTCTTTCATTTGGGGAAAATTGGTAAATTTCAGGAGCCACGGGCTTGTTTTTATGCCGCAGAAATCACCCTGGCCATTAGTCATGTGCATGAACTAGATATTATTTACAGAGATTTGAAACCAGAAAATGTATTGTTGGATGCTCGTGGACATGTACGTCTTACGGACTTTGGTCTTTCCAAAGAAGGGATTAGCAATAGTTCCAGTGGTGCCAACAGTTTTTGCGGTACTCCGGAATATTTAGCTCCTGAAATATTAAATCGACAGGGTCATGGTCGTGCAGTGGACTGGTGGAGTTTGGGTGCTCTCTTATATGAAATGCTAACAGGACTTCCACCCTTTTATTGTCGTGATAGAGAAAGACTCTTTGAAAAGATCCGACGAAGCGATCTTGCCTATCCTAGATACCTGTCCAATCGTGCTATTCTTCTATTACGAGGCTTGCTCACACGTGATCCCAGACGTAGGCTTGGGAGTGGCCCAACGGATGCAGATGATATTAAATCGCATCCCTTCTTTGCGGAAATCGATTGGGAAAAACTACGAAATGGTGATATAGCGCCTCCTTGGAATCCCAATATCAGTGGTAGTTTGGACACAAGTCAATTTGATAAAGAATTTACAAGCATACCGATTAGTCCGGCGAGTTTACAAGTGAGTTATTCCAGTGTTTTATTGTCATTACCTCTATTGAGGTGTCGCTGACCTTTTCATTCATTCCGACCCGTTACACAGCAAAACTCAGGATTCCTTACAGGTGTCACTCCACAAGAGAACGTTTTCGAGGGATTTACGTTTACGAATCGCACATTTTATCGTCCAGAATCTTAAAATGGAATATTTTTATATTCCTTGGCCCATTCTACATTTCTTTATTTTGTTGTTTTTGGATGTTGAAAGAATGTCATGCAATTTTATTTAGACTTAACAAAAATTAACACAAATCATAAGAATTTCTTCGAGCAATGGTGAAACTATCTATGTTTTGAATCTTATTGTAGTAGTGTAACCGTAACAATCCAAAATCTTCAATTCCGCGGTTTTGCGCCTGTGATCGATATTGGTTCTTTTTTTTTTTGGAATCAAAGACCGCACTTCAGTGCCAATGTAAGATTGTAGATGAAGTATTTAGTTCAGCAGCAATCTATAAAGCATCTTACAGGGTCTGAATGTAAATCATACATCTGCTTGTCTATAGCCATGTGTGGAAATCTGCTGGCGTAACTTGGTAGTTGAATATTAGTTACACCACTTCATCATAATGAGAAAGTTTTAAAAGATGCAATCTCAACTATTCGTCCTTGAATAAATATTAAAAAGCTCTGGCTTATCTTTTGATTCATTCACAAAAATTCCGAGGGATGATATTGTGCTTTTCAACGATAAATTACAAAAGCTGAGGACGGACAGTGCTGAAAAATAAGAAATTATATCCAGCACTCAAGGATCTTTACTCTATTTCTTTCAACACATGGCAGGCAGTCAAATTATCACAAAACTGTATCTATTCTCTTTTCTATGGCTTAAGAGACTTTCTTTTATATTGGAAAAACCTAAATGAGAATTTCTACACTCCTGTAAATTGTTTCTTCTTTATTGTGCAGAAGTAGGTAAAATCTACATGTATGGAAAACCTTCTTTTCGATACTTATTCAAAATGCTTTCTATCTTTGCCAATGCGAATGTAATGTTGTTCCAATAATGCAAAAGTCTGCATCTAGAGATGGAATGTATAGATTTTTTAACAAGAAAAAAGTTACTTTCGAATGAAAAATTTGAAGATGTACATTATTTATTAACTTTCGCTCAGAACCTTTTGTCCGAGCTTATACTGTTTAATCATGTGATATTGTGGGACACAAAAGTACCATATTGCAATTAAAGATTTGGTTCGCCATTGTCACCGTTCTTTAAGCTGTTGTCGAAACCAAATCCATCATCATCGATTTCGTCATCATCATCGTCGAGATCGCCTATCTCGGGAAACAATTGTGAAACTTCCTTATTATGTCTATCATCTTGATCGTCGTTATCTCCCCAGTAATCGTCTTCCTCCACAGCAATGAGAGCCGGTGCTGAATCCTTTTCCTCTGCATTTTGTTTTTCTACAATCGCGGGTAAAGATTCGGCCAAATACTCTTTAATTAAACGACCAACATTCTCATATCCAAATTCTTCAAAAACTAATTCTGACATTTTTGTTCCATGTAATTCTTTACAGTTATTTTGGATAACTTGTCTCATAGCTTTCACGACATATAACTCATCAACATTGGCCCATCGATTTCCCTCCTCATATGGACCGAGAGATTTATTCAGTTTTATCATTTTGTAAGGTGCAGGGAAGTGACATTTTTCTAAGAATAATTTGACAGGCTTGAAAAATTCAACATTACCACTGTAATTTGTCGTGATCGTAGGAACCCCTCTACCCATGGATTCTAAGATATTCAAACCATATCCTTCACTACGGTGGAGTGAGAGGAAACAGTCTTGAAAATTCTTCAGGACGAGCGTATCGTGGTCGCTTAGATTTTCGTTTAAAAATACTACACGGTGATCATCATTCGACACACTTCTTAATTTTTTAATATCTTTCAGTGTTCCACCATGAGACTTGACAATTAATAGAACGTTTTCATCAGTCTCTCCAAATGCTTCTATGAATGTCCTGATTGCTGCCTTGGGGTTCTTCCTCTCAACAAAGCTGTCGTAATCAAAAGATGTCAAGAACACGAATGGTTTGTTTTCCTCGTGCTTCTTGATGAGACTTCTCAGGTCATCTGATTCAATTAATGTGTTATCCACTGAAACTATATCATGAGGTGCGAGAGGAATAGGGAGAACCTTAACAGTCACACCCTCATACATGGGGGAACTTTCGATTGCTCTCTTTACGAATGATGATGGTGCCCAAATTTCATCATAATGCTTAGCATGATTCATCCAATTTGAAGGGAAAACATCAAGTTCCCATGCCCAGTACCCAATATTATATTTATGTTTCCAAATAACTCCAGGATATTCGCTTTTCAATAGATTCGTTTCGGGAGCATTGATCACAGCTAAATTCACTGGTTCGGAAGTTGATCTAGTGAGAGGGAAGTCCATATCCTTGGGCATAGTAAACTTTTTATCTGGTAAGACTGAGCTGTGGATAGCATTAACTGGGATGTCTTGAGAGAGAGCTGAGCGAATTATTTTGGCTCCGCTAATAGCCACACCCCAATGACCACAATGCCAGCCAATAACGTTAATTCCAACATCAGTATCGTGTAAGTCAACTCGTTTATGGAATTTTAAAGCATTTTCCTGATGATATTTTATCTTTTTACTCCATCTAGAATGTAAATTAGGATCAACAATATCCTTCTGATGTTCTTTATGTGCCGCCATAATGTACCAGGACTTAAACTCTCCGTAATCATCTCCTAAAGGATCAGGATATACAGCTTGAATATCTATACGTGTCTTCCATACTTGATGCTCTAGGGAGGTAGAAAAGAACTTTCCTTCCATATTCACGATCTGGGTTGGGTGAACTTCGAAAAACCAATCCAAAAATGTCATCTTAGATTTGTCAACAAGACAGTCATACTCAGCACAGAAAGGGTCAGGATTTACGCGGTCAGCATAATCCACTCGAAGCCATGGAGATAACCAAACTTTGTAGGGAGGCTCTTCATCGTATTCAATTACGTTACCAAATCCAACGGGGAAAATAGCCGCAGCGTAGATTTCACGCATCCAAAACCAAATTTTGCCACCATCGTTGAAGTGATTGTACCCGAATGTAAAATAACGGAAATGGATAGTCTTGTGAGCTTCAACTAATTTCATGTATGTGATAAGAACTTCTCCAATTCTGGGAAAGTCACGGAGAGTGAATCTGTTTTGATGTCTACTGATACCATCCATATCGTACTCTTCTAAAAGAGACATACCCGAAAAATGCATGAATACTACACGTTCGTCAATATTGGTAACTGGGTTCCTCATCATAGGGATCTTATCTTTCATGGACAGACCAGGTCCAGTCTCATGAAGATTCCAATAAGCAATATTATAACGGAAATCACGCAGAACAATGTAATCATCGTGATCAAAGAGAACCGGGATAAAGACACCCCAATTTTGATCATAAAACATAGCTTGATCCGGTTTCACAAAACCATAATAATTCAAACGTTCTCCCCAAAATCTCAAGAAATTATGGGCCGATGGTGTGTTCTTGAAACCTGCAAAACCAAAATTGAAAATACCGGAATTAAGAATATTTTTATCTCTTTGCTTTTTTCCATCTTCAGGGATTGGAGTGATAGCATGTGGGGTAACCACGGCCGAACGATGTGTAAGCTCATATTGAATTTGCTCAAGAGAGTCTGTTACCCAAATATCATTATCCAAAAACATAACTTGATCAGCATTAAACATTTTAAAGCAATATAAAAATGCAAATGGCTTAATTGTCGTTTGAAGCTCCACAAGATTGAATTTAAACGCAATCTCGTATGGGTGGAACTCTGGCATTGCCTGATGAATTTCATCCATAGAAACGATCTCGAAATTGTCCCACGCAGAAATCAACGCCCTAATTTCCTCCCATCCTTTTGCCGTATTTTCATCAGGAGGGATAGAAGCATCACCAACAAACCACACAAAACAATCTACACTGGGACTGTGTTGCACGATAGAATCATAGATATTCCACACAAAACCAAAATTATTTAGCGCCGAAATAGTCATAACGCACGACTTTGGTTTATCCTTAGGCACATCGCTTTCAGGTTCTGAATGTCCTAGCATGTGTGTCATCATATTCATGTCCTGCCGGATGTCTCTACCTTTAGTAGATTTGACTTCCGAGTACATTTGTCGAAAAGTCATATCCTCATAGACAAACAAATACATTTGATTTGCAACTACTAGAGCTGCAAATATCATGACTCCGAGCATGTAACTCGATGGTTTGAATTTCTTTGCCATCTTCAATTATGAATAATGTATAGTGGAAATTTTCCTGTTGCTTTATGAATCAATTTGTTGATGTGTGAATCGATTTGCTTTTATAGTCCTTGTGAATATTGGATGAAGTCTTGTTTTCAGAACTTCCTGTGCGTATTTGTGAAGGAAATATATTTCGATGATTCGACAACACACAAGAATATATAATAAGCAAATAATATAAGCTTATCAATTCTTGATACATGTAGCCGTAGGATCTAAATGGACAGTTTTTGTCGTGCTTTTATTCTTGCTTGCATACTGATCATCCACTGATAAAGTTTCATGTGGATGATGTTAAATTTTTTTTGATCATCGCAGACGTAGCAATTACAAATTTATTCTATATCTTACACTGCTTTAGAAAGGAATAAACAATTAAAAAAACATCTAATTCAAATTGATGTTCTTATATTGGTACAATTAGATGGATCAGACTTATAAAATCCTAAATAATTTTATCGATTTAGCACGAATTTATGACTACATTTTCCTATTCGTGTGGCTAAAAAGAATCGCATCGTGAACTTTGGAATCTGACATACCAACAAATCTCGTTTTTTTAGATTCCAAAAAAACTAATCAGATATTCAAATTCCCATTCTGACGAGAGACAAAAAAAGCGTAATACAGATTGGCATCACCTACTGATTGCTTTTCGAACCCCACACCCACCATCTTCCGATCAATTCTTCATGAAAGCAAATCATGGATTCTTTTCTAAGCTAGCTGAATGTATGTCGGAAACGAAATTACTACAAAGAAGAGCACGAACTGGGACCTTCTACAGCTGCAATGAGTGTGTCAGGGTCATCTATGATTGATAGTGAGGATTATGATCAGCGATCCAACGGCTCTGGATTGCTGACGCAGGAAGAACCTATATCGGAGAACGAGGCTAAAGAGCAGGTTTCTTTTTCATTTCCAAGTCAGACCACTACTATAGATTTTGCGGCATCGAGTGCTGATGAATCGAAGACTCCGCCTCAACCTAGATATGATCCCTTAACTCAAGCAGCAGAAGATGACGAAGCATCTTCTGAAAAGAATCAAATAAAACCTAATTTGATGCAAGATTCTATCAAGTCGGAAAATGGTATTCAAACAAAAAGCATTAGTAATTTTGGAAACAAAGCTGAGGACGAGTCTAGCAATGAATCTGATCATATAGAGCATGGAACCGTGAGAAATCCACCTCCTACAACTCTTGAAGAAAGAAGAAGAATCAATGTGGAAAGAAACGTGCAACGATGGAAAAATCTGGAAAAGGATCTTTTACCTATGAAGCCCAAAAGTAGACCAAAAATTAAAAAAAAAATCACCCCAACACGAAAACGCAAAGGAATGCAATTTTCTCCCATGCATAATAAGGATCAATATGATAGCAAGGAGGAGAATTTTGACTCGATACAGTTCATAGAAGCAACAATCGACCAATATCCACATCGTTCGACTCAAATTAGGGCACTTCATTCTCTTTTCGAAGCTTTCTTATGTAATTTCGACCAACCTAAAAACCACCATAATTCCATGCAATGTACACCGCCTGTGACTTTCCTTACTGGCCCTCCCTACACTGGAAAAACATGTATCCTTTTAGACATAATTCGCAAATACAGAAAGCATCGGAACTTCGGATGGGCATACATCAATTGTGCAACCTTGGGATCGGGAAAAGATTCTGAATCTATGACGTACAATACTTTGTGTGACTTGCTGCAAAATGCTTTAAATCAGATACAAAAGAGTCTCGTTGATGAAGAAGAGTTAGGAGAGTCAGCTATCAAACAACCGAATCAATACAATGACAGTCACGAAAAGGACGCACTATTAGAGGAAGCACCAATGGATGGTATGAAAGGTAGTCAAAGCAGAAATCAGCAAGAAAGTAACGATGAAATAAGTAAAGGAACGATCAATTCATTTGATAAGGATGCCATGCGCAAATCTATGAATCAAGGTGCTCTTCCTCTAGCCTTTGGGCGTTATCTCCAAGGAGTCACTTATCGCTCTAATTCTGCCATTATTCTTGTTCTAGACAGAGCTGAGAGACTATTATCTCTTACTTCAAAAGTGTCCAATGCAAATCAATTTTTCAGCCAGTTGCTATTAATTCCAAAGTACATGCGTCTTAATTTATGGATATTACCCATTAGTACAAGATCTCTGTTATCGTCGATAGGTTAGTTCTATTTCCAACTTTTTGTTCATGTCACAATTTTTACCATTCAGATTTTTTGTATCTAATTGTGCATTTCTTTAAATCTATGAAGGCGTAAACAATTCACAAGGATCTATTCAGGAATGTGTTCAACCGATAAACATTCACTTTAATGCATATAGAGGGAAAGACGTATTCAAAGAGGTACGTATTAAAGCAATGAAGTAAATATCTCTGTTTGCACGTTTTGTTATCCTTGGATCTGACCATAATGTATTCTGTAATTTTTGTTTGTTTCGTGAAATAAGTAGATATTGCGAACTTCCAAAATGAAGCATTCCATCATTGGATATAACCCACCTCTTCCAAACACAATCATAGATTACATCTATGATGCTATGCTTGATTCGCTCATCCTTTCAGTACAAGATTCAACTCGTGATCTTGGAGAAATAAAACGCTTAGCTCACATGCTGTGGCCTTATTACATTAAACCAATTGAGAAGAAACAGATAAATAATGTAGATGGAGAAATTGATATCTCTGAGAAACAGAAACTGAAACATGATTTGGATAAGGAAGCAAGGCCATGGATACAAAAACTTTTAACATATTGTTTGTTCCAGAGAGGAAATTCATTACAAAATCGTATACCTTTGTCCACAAAGCAAAACAATTGGACGGACCCACCAAGTTATGAAGTGAACAAAAATTCATTTAAAATGGATCATCCTTATTATCTGAAAACACTTCCAGTGATTCCTCAGTTTATTCTTGTTGCTGGATATTTATGTCAACATAATCAATCTCATACTGATTTGACCTTGTTCACAAATAAAGCCAAAGGTAGGCGAAAAAAGTCCAAAAAATCATCCATGGTATCCACGAATGGAAGTATTTATGAAGATTTGCTTTCCTCTGCCACATTCAGTACCAATCCATTCCGTGCAAATACATCCTTTCCACTCGAGCGATTATTGTCAATATTTTGCTCCATCTATGGGCAATATGGTGATTTGAAATCGGATAATAATTTATCGCACCAATCATCATCTTCAGCTTCTTCTATGCAAGGTTCTACAGTCTTTTTTCGCAGCCTAACTCTGCTCTCTAACTTAGGTCTTTTACGTGTCATGGATCCTCCTGCATCGTTATCCTTTGGTGGTAAGGAAAAAGGATCTTCCAGTGCTAAATTCACGACTTCCCAGATACAAGGTGAAGCATCAAAATCAAAACAAGCAACAAAAGGAACAAAAGGAACTTTTTCTTTGACCTATGATGATCATTACGGTCAGGCTAGCAAATCTTTGACAGAGACTATTGATATGATTTCTCCTAGGTATCATTGTACCTTGTCAAAAGAGCATGCCATGATGATATCATCTGATTTAGGATTTCCTTTATTAGATTTCTTAATGCATAAATAATAGTAAAAATTTCATAACTATATATTCTGTTGTTCTGAGGATTTTGTTTCACTTATTTTCCATTTGGGGGAACAGTAAGATTATATGATTGTTATAATCTAATTTTGCTTTATGCATCCAAGACTTGAATTTATCTCTGTTCCTGACAAATATTGGTGCATTGCCTTGTCACTCTACGTTTTCGATTGTATTGGTATGATTCTACGGAGAAGTCCATTCATTTTGAAACATACTCTACAACATATGGACGCTCTCGTATGTACGAAGATATGATTGTTGTTTTGATGCAGGGATTGCTTCTGTGCATTTCAATTTACTACACACCGCAGTATTGACTGTTAGTGCATTCAATAACGGGAAACCAACAAAGATTAAGGATGCAACGAGCATTGGCACTATTAACTTTATTCTCAAGCAGCGTGTCTGTTGTAGATGCTGTTGCACACAAATATAAGGCAGGAGATCCTATTGACTTATGGGTGAATAAGGTAAGGCATAACTCCTTCGTTTTGTTGATTTTAAAAGAGTTTCAAAAACTCTTGTTCGTGTATGGATGACAATAGAATGCGACCTGAGGCTTACACAAGTCAACGTTGCCACACTGTGCATCAAATACTTACCTCAAAGTAATTTTTTTCAAACTAGGTTGGCCCATACGCAAATCCACAGGAGGCATATGACTACTACAAGCTACCTTATTGCGCTCCTCTGCAATCCCACCGCGAGTTCAATGAACTCAAATCTTATTCACTCGGAGAAATTTTAGGAGGACATACGCTGAGATCAACTGGCCACAACGTTCATTTTCCCCCGCATGCCGAAGATACCATTGAAGAGTGTGTTACTAAGCCATTAACGAAAGAACAAGCTGAAAAGTTTGAAAAAGCTGCTCAGGAGCAATGGTTTTACCAAATGTATTTAGATGATTTGCCTGTTTGGGGTATGGTGGGTGAAATTCTACCTCAGTGGGATTCGAAGGAAGCGCAGGAAGAGTATGAGAAAAAAATCAGACATGGAGAATCAGACTACGCCGCTCTACAGGATGCCATCGAAGGAAGACACCAGATTGAAGGTGCATCCTTGTACCCTTTTGTATACACTGAGAGAGAATTGATGATTTCCTACAATGAAGACCGCATTGTGCAAGTGGATTTGGTGTCTGACCCAGTATCTTTGACGAAGGTAGAGGTTGGCGCAGAGCTTACGTTCAAAATGTCCGTCAAATGGACCCAAACAAATGAAAAATTTCATTCTCGATTTGAGCGTTATTTAGATCACGAATTTTTCAAACACCAAATTCATTGGTTTAGTATCTTCAATTCCTTTATGATGGTTATCTTTTTGTCTAGTCTTGTTTCCCTCATCATGATCCGTGCTCTTAGAAAGGACTTTGCCAAATATGCAATTCATTCAGATCTCAATTTGGAAGAAGGCGACGCAGGACCAGATGACGAAGAAAAACCACTAAGAGAAGGGGGAGGATCCTATGGAGAAGAGTCTGGTTGGAAGCAGGTCCATGGAGATGTGTTCCGTGCCCCGTCACTTCTTCCTTTGTTCGCAGCACTTTTGGGAGTTGGGTCTCAGGTCTTTACTCTCGTTTCTTGCGTTCTTCTGTTTGCAGTTGCTGGACCTATTCATGGAGACGTCTATGAAGAACGTGGCGAATTGATGCATGCACTTATATATTCATATTGTTTGAGTAGTGTGGTTGGGGGATACACATCTGGATCTTATTTTAAACGCTACTTTTCTACATCTGCAGCAGCGGGTTCCAAAACTGCTGTTGTTGCTGGAAGTCAAGCATGGCAAGGAGTTCTTTTGCTCACTATTCTCATTCCACCGTTCGTTGTCACAAGCATTGCTTCTGTTCTTAACGCTATATCAATGTACTATGGAACTATCTCTACCATTACTTTCCTAGTGATTTTCAAGCTTACCCTTCTTTGGATATTTATCACTATTCCCCTCGCTGTGGTTGGTACTCTGCTTGGTCGTCATCAATTTACTATGAAAGGAAAATCAGCCGACCACTTTCCATGCCGTGTGAACTCCATTCCTCGCCCAATACCCGATGATGCTCCGTGGTACGGACAACCTCTTTACCTCGTTCCATTTGCAGGATTCTTGTCGTTTGGCTCTATCTTCATTGAGCTCTACTACATCCTTACATCTCTCTGGAATTACAAGTATTACCACGTATATGGATTCTTATTTTCAATGTTCCTTATTCTCGATGTTGTTGTTTCTCTTTCATCTATCATTTGCATTTACTTCTGCCTAAATTCTGAGAATTATCATTGGCAATGGACATCCTTCTATTCTGGTGCATCAATCTCATTCTATGTCTTTTTGTACAGTATGTACTACTTTTTCTTCAAAACAAGTATGTACGGTTTACTTCAAACTGCATTTTATTTCGGATACACTTTCCTTTTAGCCATTTCACTTGGGGCTTTATGCGGAACCGTAGGTCACACTGCATCTAGCAGATTTGTGAGAATTATTTTCCAAAATGTTAAGGTTGATTAAAGCTGTCCATTCCCAATTTCCTATCATTTGGATTTAACATTGGAAGTAAGAATAATAGATATTGAATATTAGAAAAATATGCCTCGGTGTCTATATATTTCTCATCATATGCTTGTAAAGCACAACTTCAAAAGTTATCACATGTTCGCCTTTTCCATCATAAAAAATGGGTCGCATAGAAGAACTCTCTTACGAGTTAGGAATACTTCCAAGGTGAAAGAATATACTGGAGTGGTAAAGTGTTAGCTAAAATGTCCATTTCAATATTTTTCGACAACATGCAAAAGCATTGTAAAGTTAAATGTTAGACACAAATTCAAACACGGGCGGATCAAGGGGAAAGTATTGCAACTAATTTATTAAAAGCTAAAGCAGCTTATTTTAATGCTGAACATGTTTGGTACCGAAAAAACCTTTGTGAAGGAATTGTCATGAATCATTACAGAAGACGTAATAATCTCCTCCACACGATTTAGGATATTAATTGTCATTGTAAAATTCGTTATCAACGTTGTCACTCTACTTTTCCCTAATTTAAAATTCGTGTCACTCACAAAGGCTCATGACAGGAGCAGAAAGGAAAAATTCAATCAAAAAAGGGATGCAGTTTCCCTAATCGTGTATGCAACGTTTTATTTCTATAATTTTGTCTTTTGATTAACACATACGGCGGCAGTACGGTAGCGTTTCCATATAATTTATGCAGAATCTGGAAACAACGTACGTATGCTTACAAAAACGTTTCTTAAGATTGCAAGAAGATTTTGAATATGTTCCTGAAAAATTATGGAATTTATTTATACACAGACGATGGCCGTTAACTAGGAAACTAAAAAAATCTCAAGTCTAATTAAAATTACCCCGTCAATAACTTTTTGACTTCAAAACTTCGCATCATACGTAAGTGCAGCAAAGAAATTATTGATGACATACGTTACCGTAATGGGCAAATGAACATCCATGTTGAGCAGGAATTCAATTTTGAATTTACATCGAGCAGAAACAAAGATACCTGCTGTTTATTTTTCAATTGACGTATATATATATGTATGTACAAGTCTAGTGCTAACTTTTGAAGAAAAACCGTACATAGGTATTATGAGATTCGTACATATTTACGGAGTTATACGAGGATTATTACAACCAAAAGAATTTAAAACATACATAGATCCACGTCGTGTACAGCCAATATGTCAATCGTTTATATTTAAATTCGTATGAAAGAATCGCTGTGTAGGATTAATTTTCGTTCGACTGCCATTATGTCACAATTTAGAACTTCAAACACAATTGAACACAAAAGTTTCAAAATGCTCACATCAATTGCTTACCGTAATTTTGCTCAACGAGCTAGGCCTACTTTCTCAAGTGCTTCTCGTGCGTTCCATGAAAGTCAGAAAAGACCCCAAGCTGACGCCGCTGCAGCTGTAGAAACACCTACCGAAACTGAAAAAGAAGATGCTGGCTTAGCAGGTAGATTTGTTGTAACTGCCGAAGTAACTGTATCTAAAATTTTTCCTGCTGGATTTGGATGGCAATCATCTTCTATCGTAGCCGAAGAGTCATTTGGTTTCAGCCCAGACACTATGTCATTTGCTTTAACAACCGGACTTGGAGATGCTATTGGAGTTTTTCTTGGGCATTCTACTTACTTTGCGTTAAAAAAGGCTGTTACTTCTGATGATTCTATTAACATGACACGCGAAGCGCAAACCGGTACTCTGCTCGCCTCTGCCGCTTTCTGTAGTGGAACAGCCTGGCAACCTCTTGTAGATGCGCTTCAAGGTGCAAATTTGAGTTTCTCCACCGTATTCGCCGGAACCTGGGTAGGATGTGGAACGGCATTCTACTTAGGTCTACGTGGAGCGAGAACGATACTTTCAGGTTTCCTCGAACATGTTCAAGAGCCAACTTACGAGAATAGCAAAACAGACACTAGCTTGTCAGTCGCTATAGGAGGAGCAACCGGTTTCTTTGTAGGAACCGATGCAGCCTACTTACCTGATCAAAATTTCCTAATTGATATTGTTGGCATCTCAGACGGAACCCCAGATTTAACAGGATGTGCGATTGCTGGCACAAGTACAGGAATGGGATTTGTTGCAGCACAAACACCAATGAATTTAATTTTCCCCACAGGAAAGAGCTGGAACGATTAGGTCTGATTAAATTCTTTCGCCTGCTAAGATTACGATCTAGGCGCAAAGTTCACAGCTTGGCTCATAGCAAAGCAATTTTGTGTTGGCTTGTGAACTGCCCAATTTTGTCAATATGATCATACAAAGATGTCAAAAGATTAGTTTATACAATAAGTTAAAGCAAATATAAAATAAAACAAAAAGGATTTGACTTTATCATGGTTTACTGTTGTCATCAATGTATTAACTTGCGAAACAAACGAGCTGTGGTTCATCTTTCGAATTTCTAGAATTTTATAAATATATTCTACATGCACAATACTATATCCCACAGCAGAAGAAAGAGAGACTTAAATAAATATTTTATACTGCTAATTTAATATGACAGTTTCGAGATTTCCGGAGTAAGCAGCTTCTTTTTGCTTTACGGTACCAAAAGAATTCGGTTTGTTTAATCAGAAGTAGACACATCTCATCTCAATTGAAATTCAATAGATAATAACACATACGTACATTCAGTTGATCTCGTACGGATTAGTAAGATACAGGACAATACATATGCACAATATTATTATTATTATATTATAAATGATGCTATTAATGAATAGGTGCTTAGCGAACCTCTATATCTCTTTCTCTCTCTCTCTCTCTCTCTAGAGCTAGAGGATACGCTTCCGGAGGGAAAAGACTAATTACAGTAGTGAAGGACATTGCTATTCCTTGTGCGACAAAAAACTTTCACTAAACGAACACTTCTACCCTTCTCATATCAATTAATAACATTTTGATTAGGTACTTTATTGGTGATTTATAGTTCGGTTTTAGATGCAAATTCAATGAAATCAAGAATAAACGGTATTGATGTAAGAAAGGACAAAACAGTGGGATATGATTTAGTATGTTCCGGAGGAAAAACTGCGTAATTCTCAGAATTGCTTTCTTTTTAGAAACGATCTTGACAAGATACTGGTTAAAACATCTGCGTGATTGATATTTTCTGAAGAAAAGTCGATGAATGAGAACTTTCACGATTATGCATTTTTTGATTGTTTGTAAATAATATGATGTTACACTTTGAATTTATATGATACACCTCAGCTTTTGTTCGTGTATTGCATAAACTAAATGTGCCGGTATAAAATATTTCCATGCAGACTGTTTCAATGACGAGCTTGATCACTGAAGGCACTTTTGAACACAAAAATGTATTTTGAATTCTTATCATCTTGTCACATATGCTGTCAGCAGCAGTTTGCCGTTCGTGCATCAATTAGTGCTTATATCTTGATAGAATTGAATCAATTAAAAATCCCAGTACTGCAAGCTTGAGACGAACAAGTGATATTCCCTATTTCAAAATAGAAAATCTTGAATGATTCGAGTGCAACATTACGCTGTGCACATTATGGACCTGACTCTGAAAGAATTCTGATGAGAGCATCTTCGTGATTATTAGATTCTGAAAATGGCTTATTCATTTATCACTTAATCTCTGTTCGTATAAATATATTACTGATATTGAAAATCCAAACTATTAGTCTTTCATTGGGACATCAAAAACTTCCGGAACAAGAATTCTTCAAAATGATAGTTTCTATAGCGAGATGTATTCGTGTATTGCACTAAAAATGATTTTAGTTCAGGAAAAATAAAAAATTAAATGTTAGTTAAAATTTGATTGTGCCAGCAATCCATGGATGATAACAAACATCAAATTTAATTAGAAGAGAACATATAATACTCTTTTCTCAATGATGATAAGTTCAACATGATGCGACAGTAATCTTCTTAGAAAAGATTTCAATATGTTGAACTACATTTTCATGAATAATTACAAAATAAATGATTCGGCCTTTTAAAAAAACGAATAGAAGTAATTCATGGTTTTGTACCTGACTCGAGGAAGATTGGCTTAAGCTGCTGGGATCAAGAAACAATGAGTTGAAGTTGTTCCGAAAATAGGAAATGTCTTCAAGCATTTCGAATATGAAGGGAGAAAGAATTTGATGAGTGACGATGAAAAATTATTTATGTAACAAATTAGAAACAGAATATTGTATGCGATATTATATCTATACAATTTGTCATTAAGTTATGGAATTATTATGATAGAAAATTCCTTTGTACTCCGTTAATTACGTGTCAAGAATTATACATCTATAGCCCTTTTACTTCATCATAAGCCCATTGCAACCAAGGCATGAGAGCCTCCAAGTCTGCTGTCTCGACTGTTGAGCCGCACCAGATTCGGATGGAGGGAGGGGCATCACGGTAACCCCCAATATCATAGGCAACATCTTCTGTATCAAGCATTGAAACAAACTTTTTGATTTCATCAGCAGTTAAATCAAGTGTAAGACAAACGGAAGTGGAACTCCTAGTGGCAGGATCTTTTGCCAAGAATTGAATCCATTCATTTTCATCAACAAATTTTTCTAGAACTGCAAGATTATCAAGACTGATTTTGATAAGTCCATCAACGCCTCCATTCTTTTCAGTCCATTCGAGAGCATCTATGTAATCTTCAACAGCAATCATGGAAGGTGTATTGATAGTGGCTCCTTTGAAAATACCTGCAGATACCTTTCCTTTGCTTGTCAAACGGAAAATTTTTGGTAGTGGGCGATTTTCTGGTGTGAATGACTCCAAGCGCTCTACAGCACGGGGGCTAAGAATAAGCATACCATGCCCACCTTGATAAAAAATCATAAAATTATTTATTTGTGAGTATTTTCATCGTATCTCCAATCAAAATAGTAAAATACATGTAGAGCAAACCTACCTTCTCCTCCAAGAACCTTTTGCCAAGAATAGGTTGTGACATCCAACTTTTCCCATGGCATATTCATAGCAAAACAGGCTGAGGTGGCATCACAAAGTGTCAATCCTTTACGATCATCAGAGATGAAATCACATCCTTCAGGAACTCTGACTCCGGAGGTGGTTCCATTGAAGGTAAAACAGATATCATTTTCAGGGTTTGTTGTGCTTAGATCTGGAAGATCACCATAATCAGCAGTAATTTCATTTACTTTTACAGAATCTTCAAGCTTAAGATGTGAAATGGCATCTCCGAACCATCCCTTTCCAAAACTTTCCCAATGGCAAACATCAACATCGCGGGCACCTAGCATATTCCACATGGCCATTTCATAAGCTCCGGTGTCACTAGCGGGTACGATACCAACGAGGTAATCATCGGGAATTTTCAGAATGCGTTTTGTTTCACTGATAGCCAAAGCAAGACGTTCTTTTCCAATACTGGAACGGTGAGAACGGCCTAATGTTCTTTTGTCGAGGTTAGCCATATCGTATCCGGCATGTTTTTTGCATGGTCCTGAGGAGAATTCAGGGTTTACTGGCTATAAATTGCCAAGAGGATGCAGTTCCAGATTGAGTACTTTGTACAAAAAAATTAATTTGATTTTTCATAAAGAGTAAAAGAGCCTTCGACTTGCAACGATGCATGACTCACTGATCTTTCTGTGATAAATTGAGGTCATTGCAAATATAGACCTACCTTAGCTGCTGGAACAGTGCTCATTAAACGAATTCCAGCAAAGTTATTTACAGAAGCAGAAGTGGCTCTGCTGGCTGCCCTTGAAACGATGAATGTGGCTGCTCTTGTAGTGGCTGGTGTGAAGCGCATCATTGCAAGTATTTTTCTATGATTTTTGAAATAAATGAGAAAAAAGCTGCATAACGGCCCTGTAAAAACATATTTCCAGCATTATTTGATGGACATGACATAGCCACAGATAGAAAGTGTGGCTGAATGCATTTATTTTTTGGACAGTCTGTGTCGAGGACTCCACATGTAAACAAATCGTTTCATTCAAGAGTGTATTTGCAAAAAGATGACGTTTTGGTCAGAAAACAAGTTCATCCTTTACCGTCCATTATTTGGGAACTCTTTTCTACACATATTGACCAATATAGGTTGCACGACTATTCAAAAAGATTGAGTCGTGTCGCCTTTTTTGTTAGTTGAACATCGTAGGAAGTGCGTATCGAAACAAAGGCGATATTCATTTTTGTCACATACGCATTTTCTCAATATCTATGACGCTTAAAATTGAATCCGGTTTTAATCATCTAAATGAATAACAAATTTCCTATGGATGCAAAAAATTCTGTATGAATAAGAAACGCCATACACATATAAATAATTCCCTCCAAATTCCGGAACTTGTGGTAGATTATTTCTCTTAATATTCCTTCACAATTTTAGTGTCCAGATTTTAGATTCGAATAAGATTAGTTGACGCAGCAATGATTTATCCGATGATAAGCAAATTATTTATAAATAGAATAAAGATCATGATAAGCTTT